>Ga0209534_10004755_pt1 | contig 12348 bp, 21 predicted proteins | sample COG_07_FD_184751 | JGI IMG/M metagenome (GOLD analysis project Ga0209534, IMG submission 184751) | Pelagic Microbial community sample from North Sea - COGITO 998_met_07 (SPAdes) (version 2) | ecosystem: Environmental > Aquatic > Marine > Neritic zone/Coastal water | place: Helgoland, sampling... | reverse complement strand
AAGGATTGTCCGAAAACGTAGTTGTCTCATACCCAAAACGAGTTTTGAGATCTTTAATTACCCTAACGCCATCTTCATTGTTAAAAGTGCGCCGGTAAGCTAACTTCAGATCCTCTATTTGCTTCACTGTCCAGCCCCCTGCGTTGCCTTAACCAAAGGCGCAACATTGCCAGCAGCCTCAGATGCCATCATTTCACGCTGCATCTGCTCCTGAACTTGGGCCTGCTCGGCCTGCTCTTTGCGAACCTGCTCAACCTCATCAGAACCCCTGATAACCCGAGCCGGCAAGCCTGCTGTCTCAACCAAATACTGAACCATCTTGTCGCCGTCCAAGTAATCCGTAACAGGCGCAACCTCACTAACCTGAAGTAAAATCTCAAACCCACGCAGCATCGCTTGCAAATCTGTAAGCTTCTGAGCCTTAGCAAGCGGAGAAACATATTCAATATCAATGTTTTGGCCCTGCAATTCTTCAGGCGGCGCTGGAAGCAACCCAGCGCGCAGAAGTAATGCAAAGGAACGGTCGATCAGCGGCTGGAGCAGCTCGGCCTGCAACCGTCCTAAAACAGGGCCGAGCAAACGCATTTTCTCCTCGTTCCTCTGCAATACCTCAGTAGCTGTCATGTTAGAGCCTTGGCCCAACAGCAACTGATCCACATAAAACGCCTGACGTATCGCATTTCGGCGCTGCTCTTCCATGTTCAACCCCAAAGGATTGTTTGCCCCAATGTTCAAAGGCTCCAAGCGATCCCGCGTACCCGAGCGGTAAAAGTTTAACGCGCCAGGTGTAGTGCGAACAGGCATCATAAAGCCGTCATCTGGAACCATTAAAGGAGGATCAATCTGCTTTTGAGCCGCCTTGATTGTCGTTTCAGACATCTTGTTCAGCATCTTAACATCAGGCAACGCAGTCATCGCCGGCGATCTGCCGTAAGTGCTAACGCTATCCTTCACAAAGCGTGGACACATGAACGGAAACTCATCAAAGCCGCCCTCAGAAAGCAGCTCACGATTGTCGGCCAAATAATAAACAGACGCAACAGGCTTGTTCTTGGCTAACTTGCCAGACGCCTCTGCGCGCGGAAAGACAGCGTGGACAACCTCATGCTCCTTATAAGGATCATCTTTTAAATCTTTTTCCACCTGACGCGGCATTGTAACGCCAGGGAACTGCATAGCAATCGCACGAGCCGTCAGCTTGAATTTCCGATAAACAGTATCAACCCTACCGCTGGGATCTTCGCTTATGCAAACCTCGGCAATGTGGCGACACGCAAAACGCAAGCCATCGCCCTCAGACTCAACGTAAAAAGACCCCGTGCCGAAAACAACCAAATCATAATACAGCTCATGGATCTCTTGCTGAAAGTTAGAACGATTGAAATGCTGGTACATCTGATCCATGCAAATCTCTAACCACTCATTCGCAGCATCGTCGCGCTGCAAAGCGGTGTCGCGGTAACGCATTGAAAACCAAGGAGTGCTTGGCGAAGTCAGCATGCCGTGCAATGAAGACGCCAGCAGCTCAACAGCATGAATAGCAGTGCCGTCAAAAATACGTTCAGTTCGCTTGTCGCCCTGGGTACGTTTCTTAGTAATGTCAGCCTTTCGGGGCAGCATAAAGTCAGCAAGCTCTTGCCAATGGGACTCCCAATTGGATCGCTGGCTCTGTAACGTCTTGTATCGCTTGTCTAAACGAGCAACTAAGGGTTTTACTTCTGCCATTATTTTATCCCATAACTTGTCATCAATGTACGCTTAGGGCGCGATTTAGAATCTTTAACACCTTCAACCGCGCCGCCTTGCGTCCGGCCAGCCATCTTTTGCTGCGCGCGCTCCAAAGGATCAACAGTAGACTGCCCAAGCAACGCAGCAGGCTGGGCAGCATTGCCGCCCATAATGCCTGCAATATTGCTCAGTTTCTTTTTCTTAATAAGCATAATGCTATCCAATCAATGACCGGCGGCGCCGCGTCTTCTTGTCTTCCTCGCCATCCCCAAGCAAACCGCCAGGTGTCGTAAGAATAGTTGACCGGCGGCCCTTCTTCATAAGGTCAATCGCCTCATCTTCAGCAGCGCCAACAGAAGTGGCACTCGCAGCAGCAGCCTGGGCAGCGCCGCCGGCAGCATTGCCAACAGACGCGCCACTGCCAGCATTGCCAGTAAAATCGCCGCCGCCAAACGTAGTTTCGCTTTTGGTCTCAACCTCAGTCAAATCAGTGTCAGTTGCGGTATCAAGAGTGGTGGTTGTATCTGCGGCGGTGTCAGTTGTGGTTGCAGTGTCAGTTGCAGTAACAGTTGCCGCAGGAGGAGAATCTTTGTCGTTTCTTTTCTGCTGCGCCTCAAATTCCTTTAAAGCTGCGGCGGATGCCATCTGCCTTGCCTTTAAATCACGGTCATAAACATCGTTCTTATCCTTAATGCCAAGATCCATTAAAAGATTGTCAGTCGCACTGTTCGCAGGTTCGGTCATAGTGGAACCTCTAGGAGCGCCGCCGCCGCCGCCAGTCGGATCGCTAGAACCACCACCAAGAGCATCTGAAATTGCTTTACAAGCACCACCCATAACTAAACATCCTTATATGTCAAAGTTCCCGCAGAAACATAACCCAGGCGACCAAGCAAAGCAGCGCCCCTTTCAGTATTAACGCCAGAAGTCGCACCTGTCAAAATTTGACTTGCACCAGCGTCCCGCGCCCAATTTTCAAAAATCTTCATAAGCCTAACACCAATCATGCCACCTCTGTATTCCGGCTTAACATACCATATATAATCGGCAGCGACTAGAGTGTCGCTATATGGCTGCTTAATCGTCATGCCAATAATGCAGCCAGCAAGGTCTTTACCCGACCAACAACCCAAAACTAAACTGTCATCGCTGCAAATACGGTCATCAACCCAATCGCACATCTTATCCCAATTGAAATCAATAACGCGCTGATAAGACTGAGAATGAAACTGCTGCGCCAAATCAGTCACAGCAGCCGCGTCCAAAGAAGACGCCTCCCTATACTTACGCCGCAAATGGATCATATTCCATTACCGCCATTTTCTGAGAAACCGACATGCGATCCCTACTCTCTCGCAAACCAACAGCCAAATACCTAAAAGCATCCGCCGCATGAGATGACCAATCATGAACAGGCGAAGACCTAAAACTCCTAGTGCGCTCGTTATACGCCCTATGATACTGACGCAAACACTCCAAACCATGACCGCACTTCTCCCTGTCAAACCATAAACGCGGGATCAACATCTGACCCGCATGGATACCATCCTCAATAGGAAGCTTAGGAACAACACGAAAATTCAAACCCAAGTCCCAAGCAACCTCGCGCCTACTCTTCCCAGATCCCAACTCCCGAACCTCAATGTCATGCGGAGCATTGTGATCCCCATACAAATAATTCTTAGACGTTAAAATCTTGCAGTAATGCGGCAACCCCTCGCCCCGAGCCTCATAAAAATCTATCACATGTACAGCACGGCCAACAGACTGCGTAAACCAAATCGCCGTGCTGTCGCCAACACCCAAGTCCCACCATGTATCAACCTTTACAGAAGGGTCATAAGGGACATTGGAAATCCGCCCATCCAACTGGGCAATCTCCATCTCCTTGCCATAAACAGCACCAGGAACATTCGCATTCCAAGAACACTCAAATTCCTGCTGATACTGGTCATGCGTCATCATAGACTTGGCAGCCTCCAATTCCTCATCGTCCAGCAACCCCGTCTCACTCGCCTTGTAAACAGCAGCCAACCAATCAGGATTAGAAGCAGCCTCCTCATACTTATCAAAAAAAGCATTGTGGCCCTTCGGCGTCCCAACAAACACGCACCAACCCTTGCGATCAGATAACGCCGGCCTCAACACTTCAGGAAAAACATTCTCAGGCATGTCGGCAACCTCATCCATTACACACCCGTCAAGATAAATACCCCGCAAGCTGTCTGGATTCTCAGCACCCAACAAACTAATCCTCGCCCCATTAGGCAGATCACAACGCAATTCAGTCTCATGAAACCGAACATTCGGGATCTTACCGGCAAACTGTTTTATATAATCCCAAGCAACATTCTTCGCCTGACGATAGGTGGGCGCCATGTAGGCATACCGGGGGTTCTCTTTCCCAGACATCAAAGCATCACGCAAAACATGGTTGATCGCCCAAACCGTTTTGCCAAACCGCCGGTGACAAACAACAACGCCCCAACGCTTCAAAGACATCTCATTGTGCAGCTTTAACTGCAACTCCCTCGGCTCATAAGGAATCTCAATGTGCGTCAATGCTCAGTCACCCTCTTCTGATCTTTGAATATCAATATGCCGTTACTCTCAAGGATAGCTTCGTACAAATCAATAAGCAATATCGCCGACTCAATCTGCTCAGATGCGCTGCGGCTGGTGACAACGCTGTCCCTCAAGGCCTCTAGGTGACCGAGGATGGCTTGCTGCGAAGGCGACAGAGCGTAAGTCAAAGTGTCTCCAGCTCCGGTGTAATATAGAGGTATAAGGGCGCGCGGTTTTGCGGGGGGTGGGGGGGTCGGTTTGCGCAAAACGCATGGCTTAACCGTGGTGTCATAATTACTATTATGTTAAATAGAACGCAAGGCATTGTTGTTGCTGTAGATTTTATCCGCGACTGCCATGCATCAAACGCAAACCACAACATGTTGTGCCTACCCTTCCTCGCCCCCAACACATTCACATATTCATATGTGATGGTTTCACGCGCGTAGCTGTCAACGACAAGATGTGTTGTATACACATGATCCGACATCAATGCTTCGTTACCCTCTCTTCCTTTTTGTCAGGCACAACCTCGGCTGTATTGACCTCGACATCACCACCAGCCCAACTGATTGTAAACGTCTGGGCCTGTGGCTGGTCTTCCTTCTTATCCCTCACACCCCACGGCATGTTGCGTGCTAGCGTCCATTTCAACGTGTCGATCTCCAACCTACGCCGTTGAACCTCTGCGTTAGCCAGCCTGTTGTCCTCAAACGTAGGCAATGGCGACACTGCCAGGTTGTTGATGTGGTCAGTGAAATACTCTGACTGCATGACCCTACCTCTGCGGTAGATCTCATACAGGTCATCGTCACGCAGCACGGCTTGCATGACGCCTTGATATGTTGGCATGCTTGCTGACTTGAGGATGTTCTTGAGTGTTTCGCCTACTGCCAAGCGGTCAGCGATCTTGTGCATTAGCACGGCGTCAATCTTCACTGGTTTCTTTGCCATGTGTGCCTCATATGTTTTTTGGGATCATAGCACAAAAAAGGCCCAGCGCAATAATGCTGGGCCAGTTGTTGAGTGTTGAGCTGTGGAAACAGGTGGAAGCAGCTCAACGGGCAATTACTTTTTATCAGAAAGGGATGTCATCATCAAACACTTTTGGCTTTGCTTTAATGTCGATCACCTCTGCTGCTGGGAATGATTCTTTGACTGCCTTCTCGAACTCACCTACCTTGTGGTCTCTGAAGTGTCTGTATGCGAGTGCTACCTCTCTGAGTGTCAGCAGCTCCAGGTCTGGCCGCTGTTCTTTGATCTTCTGCCATGACCTTCCGTCTTTCATGATGCCAAACGTCTCGCCATCCATTTCCATCTCCCAGATGTCTGTTGAGGCTCTGTGTGCGCCTAGTCTCTCTGCCTCTGCGTCCATTGCCTTGAGGCCTCTTACGACGACCTCTGCTCTTACCTTACATTCTTCTGGATTGTTTTCTTCGATGGCCTTGTTCATCTTTGCCATTGCCGATCCGTACTTCTGGGCTGTTTCGACGCTGACCAATTCTGGCAGCATGTCGATGCCCCACTTTGTGTCCATCTGTATTGCCAGCCGATCCATTGGAGCTATTGCGTAGTCACACATGATTTGATCCTTATGCGCTTGCGGGTTGAATATTCTGTCTGCCTTCTTTTGTCGCCTTGGCCTCCGAGGCTTCTGCGTTGTCATCATCATCTCCACAGTTAAATCACCACAGTTTCATATAATCCACATTCCACCACAGTAGTATGCATATACATACAACTACTGTGGTGGAACTATTTGTGGCCTTTTCTTCCACAGTTCCACAGTTCATCCACAGTTCAGAAAAGCAACTGTGGAACTGTTGAGAAGGCATTAGACTTCCTCCCAATTGACCCACTCCCCGACCACCACACACGGCACATCTCTTCCGCTTCGGCTGTCTCTTATCTCTGCGAGTTTGAGGTTGCCTGTGCTGATCCATTTCTTTGCGATTGCCTTGGCCTTTGCCTTATCTCCTGGTTTGTCGGTGTCGAGGTCTAGCTGCTCTGCGACTGCATTGCCGATCCAGCCCTTTGCTCTGATGTCTGCTCGGTATGCTTTGCCTTCGTCCTCTGCCTTTCCGACTGCTCTTTGGACATCGTACAGGTCTTTGGTTGTCACTCCGTCGAATAGATCAGGCAGCTTAAATTCTGTGGCTACACCGATATGCTCTCCGTTTGCGATCTCTACTGAGATCATCTTTCGGTATGTTGCCTTGTCTGATGGCGGCGCTAGGTTTGCTTTTCCATCGTCCTGGCGGAATATGCCGAGTGCTTCGTTTTCGTCCACACCGAGGGCCATTGCGTCTTCTGGAGAGATCCTGTTTATCACTCTTGCTGCTCTTGCTGCACTAATCAGGCTGCCTGCGCCTCGGATACTGTCAACATTGGCTTCGTCAGAACCGTTGCCTTTTCTGATGTGATGCACGAGCTGGACTGAGCTGTTGGTGTCTCTTGCCAGCTTCCTGAGCATTGATACGACTGCCTGGATGCTTCCGTTGTTGTTCTCATTGACCAGATGGGCTGATATGAACGGATCTAGGATTACAACGCCTATGCGGTTCTCTTTGATCTTGCGGATCATAAATGCCAGCAGCTCATCGTTCTGGATCAGTCCGTCTCTGCCTTCTGCTGCCAGCGTGATCTGCATGGTGTCTTCACCGTCCATGAACAGCTTGCCTTTGATGTCATCTGGCGTGATGCCATAGTGCTGCATGGCCGCTATAGTTCTCATTTGAAGTTCTGAGATCGGATCTTCCAAATTTATGACCCATGTGTTGCACTGTTCCTTGACGCGAACGCCCATCAGGTCTCTGCCTGTCGATATTGCCAGTGCTTCCACGATTATTGCTGATGTCTTGCCTATGCCGCCGGCTGATGCTGTTACGCTGATATACTTCTTGATGTAGTCGTATCCATACACCCACTCTCTGCGCGGCAGCGTGAGGGCGTCAAACATTTCGTATGGCGTGGGCCAATCATTGCCTGTATCGGCCTCTGTGTGGCTCTGTGTTGGCTCTGTGGCTATCTGCAATGTTTGGTTTTGCTGCTCCATGCGCTCGGCTGCTGGATCAGGTGGCGGCGTCCATCCTTTGTTTCTGGCGCCGTCGATTGCCTTTTGCACCTCTGCCCTTGTTTCTTCTACTGTGTAGCCGCCCAAGGTAAAGCTGTCTGTGATTGCGTGGATCTCTTCGTCGGCTAGGCCTTTGTTGACGTATGATCCTACCAGGCGCACCATATTTCTGTGCCAATCGTCCCCTGCTAGCACATCTTGGACTGCCATCTGCCTGTCCATTGCCTGCTGGCCGAGGTCTATGTTGATTGTGCTAGCAGCCTGTGGCTCTGCCTTTGGGAAGGCGCGCATCATGCGTTCAAACTCTACTGGTTCTCTGTCTGTTGAGAACTCTGTTCGCATTGTGACCAGCTCTGGGACGTAGCCTTTGTCCTGTTTCTTTTGGTTGGGCCATGAGACTGTGCCTGCCACGCGCATTATTCTGCTTGGGTTTACGACTGCCGCGTCTGTTTGGAGCGATGCGGCAATTGCTTTTTGTACGTCACGCCATGCTTTCAGGTTTTTCACCGGCTCTTCCAGGCGCCAGTATGCGTGGCCTCTAGCGAATGGCGTTGTGCCTGTCTTGATTGACATTGTGAACTTTGGGCCTGCGAAAGACAGGATGTTTTCCATTGCGCCGGCAGTGTCTGCGTCTGCGAAGCAGTAGAATGCTGCCAGGATGTCTGTGTCTTTGGCTGCTTGGCCTGCTGGTATTTCTATGATTGGATCAATTGGATTGATGCACATATAGATGTTTTGCTTGTTTGCGTTCATTGCCTGGGCGTGTTGCACTGCGTCTTCTATGTCTTTTAGTGCAAATCTTGCGGCGTTTGCTGATCCAGATTGCGATATAGAACGTATCTCTATGAGCGGTTGGCCCACAGTGTTCCAATTTTCTGTGATCTGTGCTATAAACTGCTTAATGATTTCGGTTTTGGGAGCCATTTCCATTTGTTCTTCCACTTCCATTTTCATTATTTCCTCCCCTGAACTGCCCAGCGGCTATGACCGCTGGGCTTTTTTCATTTAAAACTCTGCGTCAGCCGGGGCTGGTGCAGGAGCTGGTGCAGGCGGTGGTGTGGGTGCAGCTTCTTCGACTGCTATCCCTGCGGCGACACCTTCTTTTAGGCAGTCTGGTTTGTCTACCCACTTTACGATCTCAAAGATCGGGTAGCATGTGGAGCCTTTGGTGAACTTAATCTCTTTGGCTTCTATCATTTTTATGAGTGGCATTTGGCCGTTTGTGCCTTGGCTTAGTTTCGGAGCAAGGTCTGTCAGTGCAGCCCATACGCCGGCGCCTGCTTGCTCCCACATGGCGACCTTGCCGCCACCGATTGCGCACTTAACCGAAAAGCCTTTCTTGTAATCATCTCCAGGCTTGCCCATCATTTGATTGACTGTCGGGTTCCACTTCCATTCTGGAGCCACGCCGACCATGCCGTCTGACTTCTGCCAGCCTGTCTTGAGGGTGTCCAAGTCAATGACGAAGCCGTTTGTTTGCGCAGCTTCAAACTCATCCTTTGCCGCACCATCGCGGGTGTAGAACTGCTTGGCTCGGACAGCGCCGTCCTGTGTGCCACGGGCTGACCATTGCAGGAATGTGTTAATATCGGAGCCTGATGCCCCTAGATCTATTTCAAACATTTTGTATCCTTTACGTTGTTTGATTGTTGGAGTTGTTGCGCGCGTAACCCTGCGCTGGGATTAGATGCCATACATTTCTTCCCGCAGATCTTCTGCCCCGTTCCAATAGAACGAGTTAGGGTTGACTGGTATGACCTCTCTAATATCTTCTGCGCTGCCTGCGCGCAGGAACTTTTCAAGCCGAGCGATCTGCTTCTTGGCCTTGCCAAGGATCTCTGTTGGATCTCCGTCTTCAAGCATGTTTGTTTTCTTTGATGACACATAAAGAAACTTGACCACCTGGTTGCCTCTGGCCTTCTGGTAGATCGCGCGTTGCAGTTGATGCTCTGCCGACATCTTGCTTGGAATTCGGCCTGTTGTTTTAAGATCAATGACTACGCCGTGATCGGGGAATACGAAATCTAGGTAGCCGATCACAGGGATCTCAAAGTCATCTGTCTTGGCTGTGATGCTGACCTTGATCTGTCCCTCTTCAGGAAACTCAGGCTTGCCGTAATGCTCAAGCTCTTGGAGTGTTAGCTCCATGCACGGCTCAATCATGGCGCGCTCTTTGGTGATCTTTTCGTCGGCCATGAAGAACATGCTGTCAAACTTTTCTAATGCCTGATCCAGCGCGCCGGCTTTGTGCAGCTTGCCGGTCAGTGTGTTGGCGACAGCATCCTCTGTGCAGATGCCACGCATTGCAGCGGCTCCCATAGGTGTGCGCTTTTTGAATAGATATGACGCAACCCAAACGTCTGGCGCGTTAGTCCAGAGGTTGATTGATGATGCTGACAGGTGCTTTATGCCGTGCTTTTCAAAACCGTTCATGCTGTTAGCTTTCCATATAGGGCCAAGAGACAGGCCTCACTTCTGCCATCATCTTTGACGCGTTTAAACAGGTCAGCCTGTGCAGGCCATCTCTGGCTGGCAAGTGATCGGCTGAGGCCTTTGTCTTTGTTAAGTCCAAGGTATGACTTCCACTTAGCCGGCGTGACCATTGTCATGGGCAGCTTGTGCGCTGCGATAGCCATCTGCGTGGCGCCGTAGGCCTGGCCGAAACGGAACATGCTGCTGACACCGTTGCCTCTGACGGCACTGACCTGCTCCAAGATAACATGATGCGGCTCATCGCCCTCGGGTGTGAGTATCTCGTGCAGCTCATACAGGTTCAGCTCTGTCTTGCCTTTGATGTTTTTATAGACCGGCATGTCATGCACCTCGACGCTGTTGCTGTCGGGCCAGTAGAATGCAATTGCACCAGTGAAGCCTGGGTCTATGCCGACAAAGACTGTCATACCTGATCCCGGATCTTGATGCCGTTAAAGTTAAGAAAGAAGAAGATTGCTTCTTCTGTGAGATCGCGCAGGGTTGGGTCTTGCCCATCCATCTTTGCCCGATTGTCTTGCAGAACGCGCATGCCGTCAGCAAGCTCACACTTGATGCGGTGGTTCCACTGCTCTTTCTTCTGTTTCATTTTTCCCCCAGGGTTGCTAGTCGTTCCCCATACATAGTGCTAGCAATTATTTTAATCAAGTGCAATTTTTTGCTAGCAAAGGTATTGCAAAGTTGCTAGCAAGATTCTATATGTAATGTATAGACAGAAACAAGGGGAATACGGACATGATCTTAAAGATGACAGCAATTCAGTTTGAAGGCGCAAACATCATTGTTGATTTTGGTGACGACTGCTACGCAGTCCAGCACTCAAACGGTAACGTAGGCATTTACGCAAAAGATGAAGATGAGTTGTTGCGCATTAGCGACCGATTGATCCGCAATCCCAACAAGTCTGGCGAACAAATCGCAAAAGAAATGTGGTGCAATTGATTGTTCTTGAGTTTTTTACCTACAGTGGGATCGCAACTGGTTTGCTGTCCTGCCTCATTTCTTATGTAGCGTTCAGAGGAATGGGGGCTTGGGCGGAAACAAGCATTGTATTCTTTATTGCCGCAATTCATGTCGCCATTATTATTGTTGGCGTAGACTTAATATAAAAGGAGAGCCACATGACAATCGACGAAATCAAATCCGCAATTGCCAAAGAGACCAGCTTCATTGACAATAAATTAAAGGTCATTGACGAACTGAAAAAATACTATGGGGAGGGTGTCCGATCATCATCTGCCAGTGCCGACATAGGAATGGAAGCAGCCATGCTGCAAACCGCAATTGCTACCCGCAAAAACTTCGAGCAGTTACTAAAGGAGATGACACATGAAAGCTGATTGGGAAGATTATGTAATTATTATTAGCGCGTTTGTCGTTGCAAACGTATGGATCTCAGGCATTGTATGGGGGTGGTGGTGAGCGAACTATCTCCTGCCGAGCAGGCCATATTGCAATACTTGCGCAACCAAGTTGATCGCTTGCAGGACGAGCGGTATCGGCAGGACGCAAGGCCGAGCATTGCCAATGAGCTTCAGATTGCCCAGCGTGATCTGAAACAATTTACATCTGACCTCAGACAAAAAGGATACAATATATAATGGTTAAGGTAGTAGACGTTGAAATAAATATAGCTGACATGAAGGCTAAGGCTATCCCAACTAAAAGCGGTGCAACGGCTTGGATGGAGCTGGCAAAAAAAGAACGCGCCGCCCATAACAAGGCGTGGGGCTATATCCAAAAGAATAAGTTTACTCAAAATACCCATGAGCCAGTGCGGAATAAAGGGGATTGGAATGATAATCCAAGGAAAAGGGAATTTAAGCGCAGAGGTACAAAAAACCCAAAACAGCTACAAGTAATAAAAGAAATGCGGGGAAACGGCCTTACGATGGATGCCATCGCAACTGAATTGCAAATATCGGAAGGCAGTGTGCGATACTGGTGTCGAGCTTACAACATAATAAAAGGCGAGGGATAGAAGATGAACAGAACCGATATACTAAAAGAAGCCTCTCGAATAATCAGCACCGATAGAGCAAACGATTATGGGCCGGCAGATGAATCGTTCAAGCGGATTGCTCGGCTGTGGACAGCCTATCTTGATGTGACTGTTAGCCCTATGGACGTTGCTAACATGTATATCCTGAGCAAGGTGCAGCGAACTCTTACGTCACCCGCAAAAGAAGATACATGGACTGACATCGCCGGATATGCGGCGCTGGCAGGGGAGATGATGACGAATGAAAAGTAAGTTTACAGAACACGAAGTTCATATAGCCGGACTGATCGGCGCCCTTGTCGGCTTCATCAGCGGTGCTGGCTTAATGATGCTGGTAGGGATTATATTCTAATGGCTTATCAGAGAAATCAAATGTTTGAAAATGTAAGATATGAGTATGATGTTCGTAATTTATTTTATGAAGATAAAAGGTTTTCGTGGAATGAACGGAAGCGTTTTGTTAGGTCAATGCAAACTCAGGCAAAAGGAT
>Ga0209534_10004753_pt1 | contig 12350 bp, 26 predicted proteins | sample COG_07_FD_184751 | JGI IMG/M metagenome (GOLD analysis project Ga0209534, IMG submission 184751) | Pelagic Microbial community sample from North Sea - COGITO 998_met_07 (SPAdes) (version 2) | ecosystem: Environmental > Aquatic > Marine > Neritic zone/Coastal water | place: Helgoland, sampling... | reverse complement strand
AACTGGATATTTTTAATATCGTTGAAGATGCACAGACACGAAATTTTACATATCTAAGAAATATTTTACAATCAGGATTCAGAGGCTACATCAATCAAAGCCCCGGTGAACTATGGTCTGAATGGAAAGAACAAGAAGATCGTTGGCTTTTTCTAAAAGAAAACTTAGATTTACCAAAATAGATTGACAGATCTGGTTTTAGACCATATACTGTAAAGACAATGAAGGCAACTAGAGAGGCAAAAAATATGACAAACTTGGTAACAAAGGCAAGCGAAATTATCTATCAAATGAATGCAGAACAACTGAAACAGGTTGTTGATGCAATTCAACTCAAAAGAACATACCTAGCCAAACAGGCTATTAGAAACTTTGTCGTTGGCGACATGGTTCAATTCACTTCTAAAAGAACAGGTGGCAAAGTCAATGCAACCGTTGAGAAGGTGAATAAGAAGTATGTTATTGTATCAACCCACATTGGCGGCGAGAAATGGAGAGTTCCGGCGACTATGCTGACTAAAATCAGTGAGATTGCTTAATGGGGCCATTTTCCGAAGAAATGCAATTCAAAAGAGCAACTTCTATCAAGAGGTTGCTCGACACTAACCCTGATTTGGATCCGTTGTATAAAGCGATATGGAAGAAGCATCTTCTCAATCTTGCATTCAACGAAACCACTTACAATTATAGGGTCAAGAACATTTATATCAATATGAAACCACAAAACAGAGGATGGATAAACTATGAGTAAGACTAAAAACTGGATCATGGATCTAGAAGAAAAAGCCTACGACACCGTGGCTAAAAATGTCGGTGACTGTGAACACGAAGCAGAAGCAATGGAGATGGCTGTGAAGGTTTTCTCTGAGAACGATCTGCTAGGTAATTACGTCGAAGTTGATGACCTAGAAGAGGCTGTCAGCGAGATGTGGCAAGAGCATTGTTTGGCTCATGCCTAAGAAGTTCACAAAAAGATATTTGAAACCCACTTCTTTTGATCCTAAAGATCATTGGATGGTGGGTATCGAATGGCCTGTGAAGGGTTCCAAAGGCAACGAATACTCTGTCCTGCTAACAGAAAAAGGATTTGAGTGTGAGTGTGTGGGCTTTTCATATCACGGGTCATGTAAGCATTCTAAGGCTGTAGTGGCTCAAGTGGAAAGGGCAATGAACTGAGTTCTTTCGACGATCTATTAATTGATAAAGCATTATGGAAAGTCCAGCAATATCCTGCCTGCGTTGGTCTAAGTCGTATCGGATCCAGCATATGGCCTTGGCGACAGCAAAGAACTGAATGTTGGAACGACATGAAATCACGACCCTATCCGTGGTATCTAAGGATGGTACCCAATCGTTGGATATGGTACGATAGATCAGGGGCTTGTTTGAAGTTTACCAAACGGAGTAGACATTTTCCTAGATGATGCTATACTGTAAAGATAATAAACAATAACTGAGAGGGCAAATATGGAAACAAGGGCAAAAATAGACTTTTTTTACGACAAGAACGAAGACTGGGAAAGCACATATAATAACCAGAACTTCTTTGAATACAATCTACACAGAATGAGATATTTGGTTGTAGACACAGAACTAAAGAACAATCCATTCGAAGGTTGTGTGGATCTAGAAACACTTGAAGTCAAGAACCAACTGGCTTTCGAAAGACTTAAACAATACACTCACGAAGACCTACTAAAACTAGGTGAAGTCAACGAGTGGGATTGGATAGGTGATGACTTCGAACATATGTGGCAGTACCTAGGATTCATTGCAGATCACGACAAGACATTCATGTATAACACGAGAATCATGGGTGAAGATGAATACATGGACATCTATGGATATAACATTCCTGAGAAGTATCAGCAAGGTGAATTGAGAGAGGCTTACCTAGCAGGGCAATCAGATGCTGAAAAGGGATTGAGTTAATAGTATTCCAAATCTAGTTGACAAATCGTGTAGATGTGTTATATTAGTATTATAAACAATTAAACAAAGAGGGACAAAACTATGCCAAATTGGTGCAATAATACACTTTCAATTCAGGGACCTACAGAAACACTCAAGCCACTGTGGGAAGATGCTCAAAAGACAGGCTTGCTGGATGCTATGGTTCCTATGCCCAAGGCACTGGAAGGAACAACTTCACCCAGCCCTGCAGAAGGCACTCCACAGCCATTAGTTGACGGACACGACAACTGGTATTCATGGAGAGTAGAAAACTGGGGCACCAAGTGGGACGTTGATCTAGAGGGTTTAGAATTTGAAGACAATGGTGACGGTACTAGTTCAATCACAGGTTGGTTTGATAGTGCATGGGCACCCCCAATTGAAGCCTATAACAAGTTCTTAGATGACATGGACAACTGCACTCTTGAATCGTGGTACGAAGAGGGTGGCATGGACTTCGCAGGTCATTACATAGATGGGTGCGATGATGGACTTGATAATATTTCAGACTATGCTAGGCTTGTGGTGCGGGGCAAACCCAGTGGGAGCGGCCTATATGACGAACTGGATTCAGAACTTGAACTCACAGAAAGTCGTCGAGAATATATAGAAGAGGAATTAAATGAAGATGCTCGTAAGGTTCACGATCTTGTGGTAAACAAAGAGGCTGTGAACGGCACTAGCAAAACAAAGGAGACAGCATAATGGCTGGCAAAATCAACGAAGAATCAGTGGAAAACATTGACGAAATCCTTGTGAAAATGGGTGCTGATCATCCTGGTGACATCATAGCAGACATACTGCATTGGTGCGATCAGAATGGTGAGGACTTTGAAGACCTACTTGAACGTGGGCGTGACTATCACAAGGAAGAGTCAAATGGCTGATGATGAACCCACATATGACGTGGACGAAGACACCAGAACTTGCCTAACAGAAGTTCTCAGTCTTGCACAAAGAACAGTGGATCTACAGTATGATGATGAAACTGCTGATGAACTTGAACAGTATCTAGTGACTGTGGCTGAACGCTTTGGCATTGCAACCACTAAAATGACTGTGGATGTATCACCAGATGGTAGAACTTTCACAGTCACACATGATGACGATGGGTCAGAACCTGAAGCAAAACCCTCATGGAAACCCACGGTGATTGAAGGAGATAAGCCCCAAGCCTGAAAGGTCCTGCGGAAATTTTAGCGGTGATTTTCCACTAAATACACTATGCCAGAACACTATAGATATCACATTGTCGACAGACAGGGCGTTCGCGTTGAATCCAACATACCCGATGAATATCAAGCACAAGTGGCACTGGACTTCCTAAAAGACCAAAACCCTCATGAAGAATACTCTATAGAACGGGAACAATACTATACCGTCACAGGACTTGGCAGAGATCCAGATCTACACTAGAGTTCGATGGAAGAAGAAGATCTATATCAAGACGACCCGTGTGACGATATCACTAGACTATGTGACTATTGGCAACTGTGGTTAGAACTAGAGGAAACAACCGATGACAAGACGCAGACCCAACCACGACCCTGAAAACTACCTAAGAGTCCGTCTAAAGATGCTATACAACGAGAAAACAAAAAACAACGATCCTACTGCTCATATGGTGTTAGACAAAAGCATATACGAACTGAGCGTAGTCCTAGACCTAATCACACGCTACAAGCAGAACAACCACAAGACCCCGCTGTAGGTGTGTGTACTGTGTAGGGTGTAGACCCCGCTGTCCACTTCTAGATCATCTGTAGTAGAAGGTTTAGACTGTGTAGAGGACCTCTTAGACTATAGTAGTCACGACACTATCTAGCAGAGTAGATCTAGTATAAGCAAAGGTTCAAACACCGTTTAGACTGTAGTAGAGAGGTTGACTGCGAGTGGGTGTTGAGGGTTGCAGAGTATTTGAACTATGCCTCTCGTCACCGTCGCCATGCAAAAAATTTTATTACTATATTCCTATGGTTTTTGTAATGAAAATTACCATATATTCACGGTCCACCATGGCTCTTGAACCATTCCGCCACCGTTAAAACAGTCTATCGCACGGTGTAAGTCATTGAAATCATTAGATAATTCTGGCCCTTGCAGGGCCTCACACTGGTTCACACTAGGGAACTCTACTACTATGTCTACTACACTACTATAGTCTAGTATAGGCTCTTAGAGGTCTGCCACTACTATAGCACTAGAGGGGTTTGGAGGGGCCTGCTCTACTGCTACACTACTACGGTCTAGTTCTACTACTACTGTAAGATCATCTATGTGTAAGTCTTTGAAATCATTGAGAAAATTCAGGTTTGAGAATCCTTTGTTCTTTTGGGTCTGAGGGGTTCTCGGTCGAAAGAACAGATGCAAGGGGGAGATCTGCTCGAGTGGGGCCGTACGGTGTAAGTCATTGAAATCATTGACAAAAGAGGCGGTCAGACGTGTTCGTTCGAGGTCTTTCGCTAAGTCATTGAAATCATTGGATATTTTCGCGGGAAACTCAGGTCAGGGTTCGGCCAGCCTATAGCCCTTAGAAGTTTTTCTCGCCCCCCACCATTTCTCCGGTGTGCCCTCTTGCTCCTGTTTATATATTAATAATAGCATCAGCCTAGCAAAAGTCAAGAGAAATGAATCCAATGATTTCAAGGGGTTAGCAAAAAAGATTTTTTTTCCTAAGTCATTGTTTTTAAAGCGAACGTTTCGGTTGCATTATATCAAATCTGTGCTATATTAAATTATAACTTAAACAAGCATATGGAGGGCTATATGCAAACTAGATTTATTACTACACGTGAACAGGAACTTACTGAAGGCGAATATGTTGAAGGGGTTGTTGTGGAATTTGCAGGCAAGTATTTTTGGCTGTTGGAGAACGGCGACTGCACGGAAACAGATGTAAGCGAAGCAGACTTAAACTGTGCAGACGACTTTGTTGCAGAAGAATGCAAATATTGCGGCGGTGATTGCCCTAATGATGAAGAACATGCATGTGACGGCTACTTGGGTGACATTGATGGACTATATGAAGAAGTGAGAAAATAAATTAAAAAAAATGCACATTAGGGGTTGACAACAGGCTCCTAGTGTGCTATATTGAATTATAAGTTAAACAAGCAAGAGGGCATCATGCAAGAACTAAATGTACACTTTGTAAACCGCGGTTATGGAACAGACGAAGGTTTCAAGACTGTAGCACTTGAATCGCTAGGCATTTGTGAATACACAGGACGTCCAGAGGCTGTAGTTCGTTCACCATTTGGTCTACAGGATACTACACTGCGAGCACAATTTTTAGACAATGAATGGTTGTGCGATTTAGACTAATAGGAGGGAAATTCCAAATGTATGAAGTATTCAAAGCAACAGTTCCAAGCCGTGAGTATGCAGTCAAATGCAAGTATCCGTTTCCGCAAATGAAAGTCGGTCAGGCCTTTACTGTGCCTGCAGACGATGATGCGGCAGAACGTTATTACAATGGAGGCTGTGCGATTATGAGTGCGGCCCATGGGTATGGAATGCGACATGATATGAAGTTCTCAACTCGACGCAACACAGACGATTCAATTACTGTGTATCGAGTAGAATAAAAAATAACATTAGGGGTTGACAACTTCTAATTTAGATCATATACTATAAACATAATAAGGAGGGCATCCACAATGAGTACAGAATTAAGAACAGTTCCAGACTGTAACTTTCAAAACGAATTAACCCAGACTCGCTTCTGGGGTGGCAAGGATCGAATGACTTGCGTTCAGGTTACCCAGCGTAGAAACAAAAGCGAAGGCAAGCGTGGTCCTGCAGATGAGTTCTTCAACTCATTACAGTTGACACGTCATCAAGCACGTCAATTGGCTGTAGAGTTGATGTTGTTTGCAGAAGAACGTGAAGTAGAAGAAAATTAGGGGTTGACATCTATCAAATAGGTGTTATATTAAATTTATAAACGAAACAGAAGGGCAATACATATTATGGCAACTCGAAGCACAATCGCAATGAAGACACCCGAAGGCAAGATCAGAGCAATCTACTGCCATTGGGATGGTTACATCGATCACAATGGTAAGATCCTGATCGGCAACTACACAGACCCAGCAAAGGTCAAAGCACTGATCGACCTAGGTGATATCTCAAGCCTACGAGAAGAAGTAGGTGAGAAGCATACCTTTAGGCCAGAAGCAGGTGACGAACCTGAACTGCCTATCACAGACAACTGGTGCCTAGCATACCACCGAGACCGTGGTGAAGAGTGGAGCGGTGTTGCTCCTTGCACATTCGATCACATTGGTGACTGGGTTGCTGACTTTGACATGGGAGTTGAATACTGCTATCTATGGGATGGTCAGGACTGGCTTGTACACAAGGTAGACGAAGTTGACGACCATGGATTTCCTGTGTTTGATTACGTGGAGGTAGGTATCCTCAAGGAAATAGTCGTATAAAATATAGACTAATTAGGGGTTGACAAACCGATCCTTTGATAGTATATTATAAGAGTAAGTTAAACAAACGCCAAGGAGGGCAAAATGGCAACATCAAAGACATATAGCGTAGCAGGGACATCAACTCTAAATGGTGTGACAAAGATCAGGTTTGCGAATGATTTCGTAAGCAGGTTGAAGATCCTTTTCAAGAACAACCACGAGAACGTGGAGTTGATTGAATTAGGTTCTGAACTAACCAAGGCACAGGTATGCCAGGTACTGATGGCTCACCCTAAATTCCAATCAGAAGATCAGCAAGGTGCGATCTATGACTTTGTGGTAAGGAACTGCAAAGAGATCAAAGCAGAGATCGAAACCAAGATGTTCGAGAACGAATCAGCACAAGAGGAGACTGTCTAACAGCAACACCTCGGGCGGTGTCAGGCCATTAGGTCAGCGGCACTGTGGATCAGGTCAGCGGTGGGGGGCCTTCCAACTCTAAAGAATTCAGCCCGCGTGATGGAACCGGTAGACATAACAGACTTAAAATCTGTGGCCGATAGGCGTGCCGGTTCGAGTCCGGCCGTGGGTACCACTAACCGCTCGTAGTTCAACTGGATAGAACAACGCTCTTCTAAAGCGTAGGTTGCAGGTTCGAATCCTGCCGAGCGGGCCAAGTTGGCCGGTCCCTAGGATGTGATTGCCCTCCGTCCTAGGGACAAGTTAGGGGTTGACAGGTATAGAATCCTGTGCTATATTATAAACATAATAAGAAACAGAAAGAGGGCAGAATGTTAGAATTAATTGGACTAGGAACTATAGTATTTTTGGTTATCAAGTATTTTCCAGATTTATTGAAATTTTTAATGTATGCGATCATCGTGGTCATGGCATTGTACTTTTTACTTGGTGCTCTGTTATGGGTCTTTGGGGCCAGCATTGCATTCAATTTAAATACTCAACTTTTGGGTATTTAGGGGTTGACATACACTCTAGAGAGTGTATACTGTAAGTATAAGTTAAACAAACAAAGAGGGCAAATCATGTTTATAGTTACAACACAGACTTTAGAAAATTACGGTGCACACGCTGAGAGCGGTAAGTTCGCAGACGGCCAGAACTATTGGAAGTTCAAGGGCGGCGACACTTACTTGGTCGAGGATCTAGACCGTGAGCAGGATGCTATGGCATTCGTAGCCGCTCTGGTTATGGAGAACGGCATCGGATACAAAGAGTATCCAAGTGCGATCATGACTGTCCAGGAGTGGGCCGCAGACTTGCCAGACGATGCTGGTGATGTGCAATCTTGCAGAGAATACTACCTGTCGCAGGTGATCCGAGTGTCACCCAAGACTATGAAGTCCAAGAACTTCAAACCCGTTAAGGGAATGACAGAGAGGGAGTTGGAGGTCTTTTAGATCTCCAAAAGAGGTTGACATCTAGTAGATAGATGCTATATTAGTATTATAAACAGAAGGGCAGGGCAAAATGAAAACAATTATCAACACAATAGCAGGCTTACTTGTAATGGGTGGCATAGTAGCAATGGCAGGTTCGGCTAACGACTGCGACGGGGCTTGTATGGAAACGGCCAACACACTAGGCGAGATGCTTACTGTGGCCAGCATAGGTTTGACCATGATGGCAATAGGTGCTTTGATTTTATTTAAAAACTCACAGGAGGGCTAATATGTATATGAAGATGGCAAGCAACAGCCGAGACAAGGCTTTGGAATTAGTAGAAGAAGGTATGGTATCCGCAGAGGACATGCTGACCATGGCGCTCAAGTACATGAGCACAGATGATGTCGCAGACATGCTGGACTGTAATGAATTATCAGAACGCTTCGAACCAGAGTTTGAGGATGCAGACTAGTTACCAAAAGCGGTTGACATTACAGCAAATGATGCTATTATAGTATTAATAATTAGGCAAACAGAAGGGCAATTTATGATGCAGATTAAGATCAAAGAAGGCAGTTACAAGATCAGGGGCAAGGACGTTGACCTCTCAGGAATGGTATTTCCACTAGTAGAAAAATTCAAAGTAGGAGCCAAAGGCGGCTACGTAACAGTAGACGGTCGTGCGGTACAGGGATTCCCAGACAGGGCAATCAAGATCCTGTGCTCAGGCGAACATGCATACGAGGACGCGGGCAAAGCAAAAAGCACCAAGCGTGAAGAAACAGATGAAGAGACCATTGAGCGTCTAAGAGAACGTTTCGACATGTTGGAAGACATGACTCGTGCAACTAAGAAAGGCGATGTACGTGCTATGATCGTATCAGGACCTCCAGGTGTTGGTAAGAGTCACGGTGTAGAGAAAGTGCTGGGCAAGCATGATCTTCTAGCAGACATTGCACAAGATCCAAGTTTCAAGAAGTATGAAGTTGTCAAAGGTGCTATGAGTGCTATCGGACTCTACTGTAAACTATTTAAAATGGCTGACAAGGATAACGTTATAGTCTTTGATGACTGTGACTCGATCTTTGCAGACGAACTAAGTTTGAACATCCTTAAGGCGGCACTAGACTCTAAGAAGACTAGACGTATACATTGGAACACAGATTCATTCAAGTTGCGTAACGAAGGGGTGCCGGATTCATTCGAGTTCAAAGGTAGTGCTATCTTTATTACCAACATCAAATTCGATAACGTTAGAAGCGCAAAGATGAGAGATCACCTTACTGCACTTGAGTCACGTTGTCACTATGTTGACTTGACCATCGACACAGAGCGAGAGAAGATGCTACGTATCAAACAGATCGTAGGCGATGGTATGTTAACTGAATACAAGTTTGCCGAAGAAGTCCACGAGGAGATTATAGACTTCATCGACATCAACAAGAAGCGTCTTAGAGAACTGTCATTGAGAACAGTACTTAAGGTCGCCGACTTGGCCAAAGCATTTCCTACCAAGTGGGAAGCAATGGCAGAGAATACAGTGATGAAACGGTAGCCCTCACCGTTCACTGTTAGACCAAGACATTCGTATGCCCTCACGCAATGCTTGGTCGTCCGAAGCCCGGGTTGAGCAATTGGATGTGCCCTCGTCCTAAGTCTCCCCGGGTTTCACCTTCTCTAACTTATTATATCTAAACCCCTACTTCTGCTAGGTTGCGTATCCACAGAGAGAATGCTATATTATATGTATAGCAACACACAAAGGAGAAACGCTATGACACAAGGAATGATTATTTACGCTATTATCTGTGTAATCTTAGGCATCACTTTTATGGCACTAGGTGATTTAATACTTGGTACACTTGTTGCACTGTGTGGTCCTCTTTGGTTAGCCATACAAGCAAACGCAAATGAAACAGATGAAGATGAGGAGGATTACTAATGCAAGGTATTGAACTTTTAATCTACGTAGGGTTTTGTTTTTTCGTCGGAGTAGGCATCGGCGCAATACTAATCCAACTCAGTGCATTGCTATGGATGTTCTGGGATATGTTTAAACCTAAACCCACAAAACAAACCAGAGAATAAAGTTAAATTAGGGGTTGACTTCTCCCGTAAGAGAGTCTATAATACGTAGTATATTAAATAGAAAAGAGGGCAGTCAAAATGGTTAATTACGAAATATCAGACGCAGAGCGTAGAGTGGGCACAATAGGTCGTGCGATGATGGACTACAGTGAAACAGCCTCAATGGCAGGTCTCAAGGACAAAGATATTGCTGTGTTCAATCTACTAAGCGATCTAGGCTTTAAGATGACACAAGTGGGCAGAAGTTTCGGACCCACTATGAAAGACTTCAACTCAAACGATATGACCATTATCGCAGAGTGGAACAAGGGCTGGAGACCAGCACCAGGCAGAGAATGCACACGCACAACCTTTTAGGGGTTGACATACTGTGTATTGATGCTATTATATTATTATAACTTAAACAGAGGGCAAACTATATGAGTTACATAACAAACAAGTGGGAAGCAGGCGAAGTTCATATCCAGGACGGAGCATGTGGTTGGTTAATGGCAGACGGTGAATTCCGTCCATTGATGAGCGATGCTATGCAGGAGTTGAAAGACGCAGGCTTCGTAGACGCAACTACAGTCACAAGAACTAGTGTAGCAAGAGAGATCCACACTAAGAAGTTCTTAGAAGAGTACACCATAGCACAGAAGAATCGTTCAGCAGAACAGATCCGTGAAGAACGCTTTGAAGCACTAGCGGCAATGGGTCCGGGTGTAGAGATGGTCAACATCATTACTGGGGAGAAATACACCACATAGAATGGGCATTCTAAGCGGTTGACAAACAGCCGCTTAGATCATATACTATTATTATAAACAAACAAAGAGGGCACTATGACACACACAATTGAAACAGTAACAACAATCAACGCAATCCAAGAGCAAGCGGCCAACGCGGCACTGTCTGCACAGACAGCATTCCTCAAGCATTGGAATGATACTACAGGTGGCAATGAGTATGGCGAGCCTATGTACTGTGGCTTTGCTTGGGTAACAGTATATCCAGAGCACAAGGGCAACACTAAGTTGGGCAAGGGCGAGCGTAGAACACTAGAGTCAATGGGCTTTAAGAAAGACTGGACAGGCAAGGCTTGGCAGTTGTGGAACTGTACAGGCTACAACGGACAGAGCATGGACGTTAAAGAAGCAGGCGCACAGGCCTACGCTGAAGTGCTTAGGCAGTATGGCTTCAAGGCCTACATGGGAAGCAGAGCAGACTAATCAAATAATAAACAAGGCGAGGGGTATAGCGAGAGATTGCTATACCTTTTGTCTTGAGTGATTAATCAAAAAAAAAAAATAAAAAAAATTTTCGGGGGGTCGGGGTATATAAACGCTAATGAAAACAACAACTTAGCAGTGCTTAAGCCTCTAACAACACTTCACTTTTAAAAATGGGGTGATGCAAAATCACCACCTCACTTCTGTAAGTACTTCACCTAAATTTTTTGCGCGACCAATTTTTTTGGACACAGGACCCATTTCGGCCTAACCAACAACGCACGGGCACTCTATCCAACATATGACTATTGCTACTCGAGTATTACTTGTGTGCTTGTGCAGGCTCTAACTAACACTAGTGTATTACTTTCCCTACAGCCACTTCCACAGTAGAGCGTACAGTGTACACAGTAAGTAACAGTATGACACAAGGATACAAACTCTGTCTAGTATTCGAATCGGGTACTGCTGAAGAGTTCAAAGACTGTATAACACATGCACGTGGTATTGACTTATATGTACGCAACATACACACAGTACAGACCAACGCTAATACACTAGTATTCGAATCAGATCGTGATAGAATGTATGCTCAGTTACTACTGTCAAACGATCCGTTGTACACTGTACACCTAAAGGACTAAGTACTGTCTATGTGTTTGATTTCATTTTTTATACTATTAACTGTAGCATTACTCTATGTAGTGTACACAGACAATAACCCCTCTTAGCAGTCGACTACGGTGCGCTACGCAGTTACGCACACATATGCACGATTGTATATGCTCCTTAGTCAAATAAGACTCATCTTTGATTAAAACAGTGTTTAACGTATGTTGCAGTGGAGCGGAATGCATCTATATGCACGAGTCAGTAGAAACTACAGTTAGTGTACAGTATGCTACAGTGATACTGTCAGTAGGAATCGCTCCGATTTTTCTGCGCAAACGCTTCGCGCTTATCGAAATCTGCGTTAACCGCTGTGCGGCTTTTCTGGCGCAGGACCACTTCGTGGCTTCGTGGCATGTTCACTGTATAAGTATTACTATGCAGAGTGTACAGTTTCCAAACCTCGGCTATGTACGAAGTAGTGTAGTAGATAGTCAATTGCAAGGACTAAAGTCCTGGATCAACACGATCTCAGAGGATACCACTACAATCAATCATTCACATGTGGGCACTATTGCACGTGAGTATGAAATTGAAGATGAATCAGTCAAACAAGAACTAAGCAACATACTTGGGCCTATGGTACAACAGTACTGCACAG
>Ga0209534_10004737_pt1 | contig 12372 bp, 13 predicted proteins | sample COG_07_FD_184751 | JGI IMG/M metagenome (GOLD analysis project Ga0209534, IMG submission 184751) | Pelagic Microbial community sample from North Sea - COGITO 998_met_07 (SPAdes) (version 2) | ecosystem: Environmental > Aquatic > Marine > Neritic zone/Coastal water | place: Helgoland, sampling... | reverse complement strand
TGAAAAAAGATATTCTATGCCATGGTCATCTCCTGCTAAAAGAATGCAAGAAATGGTTAATGCTATCAAAGCAATTTGGAGCTCTTGGCATGATGGTGAAGAATTGAACTTTGAGGGAGAGTTCTATAGACACACTCTGATGACTCCATTCTTTAATCCAGGAAAAAACCCATTTGGATTGCCAAAAATTTATGTTGCTGGCGTCGGTCCGTTAATGACACAAGCTGCTGCAGAGTCAGCGGATGGTTTTCTTGTGCACCCATTTCACACCTCAAAGTTTCTTGAGAATATTACCATTCCATCTTTAGAGAAGGGCTTAAAAGTAGCTGACAAAAAAAAATTTGATATTTCTGTTGGTGTGATGATTGCCACAGGAATGAATGATGAAGAAATCTCCGCAGCTAGAGATGCATGCAAGGCTCAAATTGGTTTTTATGGCTCAACCCCAGCATATAAAGTTGTTTTAGAGCAGCATGGTTGGGAAGGTGTGCAGATGGAATTAAATCAATTAACAAAAAAAGGATTGTGGCAAGATATTGCTGGTCTTGTTACAGATGAAATGCTTGAAAGTATTGCTGTAACTGGAACTCCTTCTGAAGTATCCACCCAAATCTTTGATCGATACGGGAATATTGCAGCAAGAATAGCGCCATCTATTTTTTCTGGAGATCCAGCTGTTACAGCAGAGCTAATTAAAGCGCTCAAAAACTAATAAGTTAGAGGTTGCTTGTTTAGATTGCTTAGACATAGTATTTAAAAATTTATGCCTTGCGTGGAACTTGGTTAAACATACTATCAGTTGCATAATTAATAAATATTATTTAGCCATAAAACATCATGCAAAAGAATTTGTTAGGTAGATTGATGCTTGATTTAGATAGCAGCTCTCTTACCAATGAAGAAAAAACTCTTTTACAAAACCCTCATGTTGGAGGAGTGATCCTATTTTCTCGTAATATTGTTTCTAAGGATCAAGTTCTGTCTCTTTGCCATCAAATTACCGAGGTAAATCCAAATCTTTTGATTGCTGTTGACCAAGAGGGCGGAAGAGTGCAACGTCTAATTGATGGTTATACAGTTTTACCTTCTATGCAAAAACTAGGTAAATTTGTTGCGCAGGACAAAGATAATGGTTTAATTCTGGCCTCTAATTTGGGGTGGTTGATGGCATCAGAAGTAATTGCCTCAGGACTGGATATTAGCTTTGCGCCAGTTCTAGATCTAGATTTAGATAGAAGTTCCATTATTGGCGATCGATCTTTTGGGGACACTCCAAAAACAGTAATTAATATAGCCAATTCATTTATTAATGGGATGAACGAAGCTGGAATGGAAGCAGTTGGTAAGCATTTTCCTGGGCACGGAGGGATTCATGCAGATACTCACCTATCTTATTCTGAAGACTTGAGATCTTTGGATGATTTGAAGCAGCATGATTTGATTCCATTTCATGAGCTGCATAATAGATTAGGTGGCATTATGACTGCCCATATTTCTTTTCCTGAAATTGATAATAATATTGCAACTTTTTCTCAATATTGGCTTCAAAATACCCTAAGAGAAAAGATGAAATTCAAAGGAGAAATTTTTAGCGACGATCTCTCGATGAAAGGAACAGATTTTATTGGTGGGATAGATTATAAGGTCCAAAAAGCTCTTGAGTCAGGTTGCACTATGATCTTGATATGCAATGATCGCCCTGCTGCGCTTCAGGCATTAAGATTTATGGAGAAACAGTGCACCTCCCAATCCACAACACTTACTTCTCTGAAAGCATCAAAAATAGTATCTTGGGAAAAACTAGAGAAGGATCCTAGGCGCAAAGAAATTTTTAATCAGATTCATAATCTTGGTTTGGCGATAGCATGATGACCCTGCCCGATCTGTCAGATAAGTATCCTGATCAAATTCAAATTGGAAAACTCACTCTAAAATCTTATGGAAGAAAAGGATCAGTGGCTGGAGAGATTTATACCGTTTCCTGCTCAGATGATAACTCTATTGTGAAGTCTATATTATCAAGAGATGGGCAAAATAAGATATTAGTTATCGATGCTTCTGGAGTGTCCCATGCCTCTATGGTTGGAGACCAAATAGCAGAGTCTGCATTAAACAATAATTGGGCTGGTATTTTTGTGAATGGGTATGTGAGAGACGTAGAAATTTTGAGAACCCTTGATTTGGCTATTTTTGCACGAGGAAGTGTGGCCCAAAAAACAGATAAACAAGATCACGGTTTCGAGGACATTATGGTTTCATTTGGAAGTACCATTATGCGTTCTGGTAATTGGTTATATGTGGATGAGAATGGTTGGATAGTTGCAGATACGAAGTTAGAATTCTGATTCAGTATACAGTTCTTGTTTTTCTTTCCAGATTTTTTCAATAAAATTTTTGAATTCTCTTCGGTATTCATCCTCTTGATCAAAATTCTTTCCCTTAAGAGTTTCAGGAATCTCATGGGCCTTTGCATAGACTTTTGCTTGACTCATTTCCCCGCATAAAAAATCCCATGTTGATCTTTTATCTGTGGAATAAATTACAGTAAAGTCAATTAACTCGTTAACTTGTGGCATTCCTTTTAACGCAATTGCTAGCGCGCCAATCTTTGGGGTTAAGAAATTTTTATAAGGAGAGGCTTGAGCTAGATGTTTCTCATGAGTAAATCTAGTGCCTTCAGCAAAACTGAATGCTGTAGAAGGATTTCTAGAGAATCTTTTAGCAGCTGTTTCTGCATTTTGATAATCTAATTTTTTTAATTCTGGATTAGCTTCTATTTGTTTTTGGGAATGTCTGTTGAGAAAGGGCATATCAATAGTTTTATGAACCAGGTAAATAATTGGTATCCACTGTAATTCTTTTTTCATAAAAAATTTTAAAAGCGGCATCTTTTTGTGCCCAGCAGCTAAAAGAATAAAAATATCTGCCCATGACTGATGATTGCTCATCGCTACATACCAAGTTTTGGTATTAAGATGTTCTGGAATATCAAATTGCCACTCGAGGCCATGTAGAATTTGAAGAGATGCAGTGATGATCTCGACAATTTTGCTGCCAATTCTATTGGAGATATGACCTAATGATTTTTTTAATTTTTTATTGGGGACTATCCGGGGAATATTTATGATGGATAGAACAGTAACCCCAAAAGACAGAATCAATACTATGCTGCAGAAGGTGACTACTCCAACAAAAGATTTTCTAACTTTATTCATTGGATTTAATTTTAACCCAAATTTTTTCTAGCTCTTCAAGCGGGGTGTTTTCAATACTTTGATGAGCACTTGTCAGTGTTTCTTCTAAGGCAAGGAAACGATTTATAAATTTTCTATTTGAGCGAGCCAAGGCTTCATTGGTATCGATATCAAGATGTCTACCAAGATTAATAACTGCAAATAATAAGTCTCCTATCTCTTCTTCTATATTATTTTTATCTTGATTGGCTACAGCAACTTTTAACTCTTCAATCTCTTCATCTATCTTAGCGATAACTTCATGAGGATGATTCCAATCAAAACCTTTTTTGGAGGCTTTTTTTTGAATTCTTTCTGCGCGAAGGGAGGGAGGCATTGAGTGAGGAATATCTTCAAAGATTGAGGAAGGCTTGATATTCTTTTTTTCATCTTCTTTGATTGCTTCCCAAAGCTTGGTTTGATCTTTGGCTGAAAAAGGCTTTTCTCCACCATTAAATACATAGGGATGACGCCTAATAAGTTTTTCATTCAATGAGTCTGAGACCTCTTTGAAATCAAATAACTCTAATTCGCTTGCGATTTGAGAGTGAAAAATGACCTGAAGTAAAACATCGCCTAACTCATCTTTTAAGTTTAGATAATCTTTTTTAGCAATTGCGTCGGTTGCTTCATAAGCCTCTTCAATCAAGTGCTTGGAAAGCGATTCAAAAGTTTGCTCAATATCCCATGGGCATCCATCTTCCTTGTCTCGAAGTTTCTGCATGGTATCGAGCAAGGGTTGAATGGAGGACATATTAAAAACCGCTTATATCTGCATACCTAGCTTGGTGATATTCTGAGGTGCCGAAGATTTGTTCTGCTACTCGAGCTCTTTTAAGGTAAAAACCAATATCATACTCGTCTGTTACACCTATCCCGCCATGCATTTGAATGGCTTCGTTGCTCACTAGATGAAGTGTTTCGCCAGCTTGAAACTTAGCAAGACTAGATAGTCTCTCAAGTTCATTTGAGTTTTCATCAGCAGCATGCATAGCTGCCAAGACGGCTGATTTTGTTAATTCAATTTCACAAAACATTTTGGCAGCTCTATGTTGCAAGGCTTGAAATGAACCAATAAGCACACCAAATTGTTTCCTTTCTTTGAGATAGCTAACTGTTATCTCAAATGCTTCCTCAGTATTACCAAGCATTTCAGAGGCCATAGCTATTCTTCCAAGATCCAAGACCTGCTCTATGATTTCACCTGCTATATCCACTTCTCCTAAAAGCCCTTCTGCATTAAGGGTTAGATTGCTCATTACTAAATTTGCATAGTTACGACAGTCTGCTGTCGAAATTTGAGAAACCTCTAAGCCCGTCGAGTTTTTGTCAGCGATAAAAACAGAAAGCCCGTTAGATTCACCTTTTTTTCCAGAAGTTCTCGCAACAATCAAGATGAAATCTGCGCTCGAACCATCAATAATAAAAACCTTTTGACCATTGAGTATCCACTTATCATCCTCAAGAGTTGCAGTTGCTTCAATATCAAAAGGACTATGATGATTGCCCTCATCAACTGCTAGGGCTGTTGTTGCTTCACCAGATACAATCTTTGGAAGATAATTTTTTTTCTGCTCGTCGGAACCTAATAATTTTATAGTTGAGACTCCTAAGACTGAGGTAGCTAGCAATGGTGATGGCGTAAGAGTTTTACCAAGCTCCTGCATGATGACGCTGATCCCGGCAATTCCGAAATCTGATCCACCAAATTCCTCCGGCACTAATATGCCAGACCAACCAAGTTGCACCATTTCCTGCCAAATAGAATCATCCCAACATTTAGCATTTCCATCATCCCTCAGCTTTCTAAAATGATTTGTTGGTGTTTTATCTCTAGCAAAGCTTTGAGCTGTGTCTTTAAGAAATTGCTGCTCTTCTGATAGTATTAATTTCATCCTTATATCCTTTAACTAGGTAGATCTAGAACTCTTCTAGAGATAACGTTTAATTGCACTTCAGATGTCCCACCCTCAATTGAGTTAGCTTTTGTTCTCAGCCACGCCTTTGTAATAGCTTGCTCATCATCAGAAAAACCCTGCTCACTCCATCCAAGCCCTTTATTGCCCATTGAAGAAATCATTAGCTCGTAACGATCTTTATTATGCTCTGTTCCATAATATTTAAACATTGAAGATGCCGCGGAAGCTTTCCCACCCTCATCTCCAGATCTTTGAAGGGTAAGACCAAAAGCGTGCTCTTTCATTTTGTGAAGAGTGATATTGTCTCTGTGGCTTGGATGAGCTATTTTGCCGTTATCTTCGCCTAAATATTTCTTTGCAATACTTACAACGTCTGCTCCAGAGCCAGTGCCGCCTCCGGCAAGACCAAAATTCGAGATGAAATTTCTTTCATGCTGTAACAGTTTTTTTGCAATAGTCCATCCCGAATTCTCGACGCCTACTAAGTTTTCTTTTGGTGCCTTCACATCATCAAAGAATGTTTCACAGAATGGAGATTTACCGCTAATCAAAGTAATGGGCTTAGTGCTTACTCCCTCTGAGGCCATATCAATAAGTAGAAAACTAATTCCACTATGCTTGGGTTCCTGCGGACCAGTTCTAACCAGAGCAAAAATCCAATCTGCCTTATCAGCATATGAAGTCCAGACTTTTTGACCATTAACTAAGTAGTGATCGCCCATATCCTCAGCTTTTGTTGAGAGACTAGCTAGGTCTGAGCCAGAACCAGGTTCTGAATATCCCTGACACCATCTAATTTCACCTTTAATTATTTTTGGTAGATGCTCACGTTTTTGCTCTTCATTTCCAAACTCAATAATACAGGGAGCGAGCATCCAGATTCCAAAACTATTTAAAGCTGGTCTAGCCTTAATTTTATAAAGTTCTTGATGCAAAACTTTTGTTTGGTCTCTATCAAGACCTCCGCCACCATACTCAGTCGGAAGATTAGGTGCTGTCCATCCTTTTTCTCCCATTCTTTCAAGCCATAATTTAGATTCAGGATTAACGTATTGAGCATTTCTGCCGCCCCAAACTTCTTCTTCAGGCACCAATGGAGTCCTCATTGATGGAGGGCAATTTTCTTCAAGCCATTCACTTACTTCTTTTCTGAACACTTCTAGGTCACTCATAATTTTCTCAACTTGCGGTAATTTTAAGAACAGATATTATAATCAGATAATTAATATTTAGGTAATTTTAAGAATGAAATCCTACCAAGTTTCCTCGCCAGGTAAATCATTAGAGCTGATTGAGCATCAAACCCCAGAGCCTCAAGGCGCAGAAGTTTTAGTCAAAACTATTGCATGCGGAGTTTGTCACTCAGATGTTCATATTCATTCTGGCGCTTTTGATTTAGGTGGAGGCAATGAGCTGCCAGTTCCGGTTCCTAACCCCTTTACTTTAGGCCATGAAATTTTTGGTGAAGTTGTAGCAATGGGCTCGGATGCTACCAATGTTAATATTGGAGACAGAAGGATTGTGTATCCTTGGATAGGTTGTGGCGAATGTGATGTTTGTAATTCTGGCGAAGAACATTTATGTAACTCTGGTCCAGTAATAGGAGTGATGCAGCCCGGTGGTTTTGGTGATCACGTTATTGTTCCTGATTCTAAATATTTGCATGATGCAGGCGACACTCCAGACCATTTGGCCGGAAGCTATGCATGCTCAGGACTCACTGCTTACAGTGCTTTAAAGAAAGGCGCTCCTTATACTTCTAACAATAGTTTGATCATTATTGGTGTTGGCGGCGTTGGAATGATGGGTCTGCAGATAGCGAAAGCAGCTTTTAATTGCAATCCTATTGTTATAGATGTGGATGAAGATAAATTGAAACTTGCTCTTGAAAATGGAGCGATTGCTGCAATCAATCCAACCGATGAAGATGCCATGATGAAAGTTTTTGAGATCACCGGAGGCAATGCCTCTGTCGCTATTGATTTTGTAGGATCAGAGCTATCCACCGGATTTGGAATCAATCTATTAAGAAAAGGTGGTAAGTATATTATTGTTGGACTTTATGGCGGAGAGTTAAAACTACCTTTGCCTTTAATCCCAATAATGGAAAGAGGAATTCAGGGCTCATATACTGGTAGTCCGGGAGATATGCATGAATTAATGGAGCTTGTTCGTTCCGGAAAAGTTGATCCTATTCCCGTTGAAAAAAGACCTGCCTCTGAAGCCAATCAAACTCTGGAAGATCTTAAGAACGGAAAGATTCTTGGAAGAGCGGCTTTAATGCATGATTAAAATAGATTATTGAGCTCAGAGCAAATATTTTCCAACTCATCGTTTACAACAACATCAGCCTTAGAATCGTAGCGAGTTTTGTCTCTATTTAAAATCACTACTTTTGCGCCCGAAGTGATAGCTAAGCCTGGTATTTTTCCTGCCGGCATAACCTTTAAAGAAGAGCCTATCACTAGCATCAAGTCACATGCCTTGGAAGCATCAGAGGCTTTCATCATATCTTCCTCCTTCATTGGCTGCCCAAAAGAAATTGTTGCTACTTTTACTATTCCGCCGCATGAAGAACACACAGGAAGCTTTAGATCATTATTTATTGAGTCATGAAAGCTCTGAATGTCATTGATTTTATAGCAGTCTAAACAAGCAGCTCTTTTAGCATTGCCATGAATCTCAATTATTTGATCCTGGTTCATTCCAGACTGTTGATGCAAGCCGTCAATGTTTTGTGTAATCAAAATGTTCTCTTTATTTAATGAAATAATTTTTTTGACTAATTCATGGCCAGAATTTGGAGCAATCTTCTCTAGCAACTTGTGCAATTCAATATTTCTAGTCCAAGACAAACGCCTTTGCCTCTCGTCTTTTATAAAATTACTAAATTGAATAGGCTCATTATTTTTCCAAAAACCGTCATCACTTCTAAAGTCAGGAAGACCTGACTCTGTGCTAATTCCTGCGCCAGTTAGCACTGCAATTTTTGAGCTAGATGTAATCAGATCAGCAATCTTTTCAAACGAGTTCATAAATTTTATTCATATTCTAATCCTCAGAGTATAATTGCACCCATGTTTAAAAATATAGGCATAGTTTTAAAAAAAAATGCATCCTTGCAAGAAATATCTGTGGTGCAAGATTTAATTGCAGTTCTTGCAAAGACCTCAGTGCAAATTTTTTCTGAAGCAGGCTCCAATCTTCAGTCAGCATTAGAAAAGAACCATAATGACTTTCAAAATACAATTGATCTTCTGATTGTATTTGGAGGTGATGGCACTCTTCTGGGAGCGGCAAGAAAGTTTATTGCATCTGAGATTCCCTTGTTGGGAATCAACTTGGGGACCCTAGGGTTTTTAACCGATATCAATATTGAAAACTTTGAAAGTGTAATTCATGATATTTTAAAGGGTGAGTTTGTTGTTGAGGAAAGGAGCTTGGTTGAGGCTCATTTTGCGAATCAAGAGGTATTTGGTTTAAATGAGATACTCATCCACTCAGGCTCTTACGCTCAATTAATGAGATATAGGTTGCTAATAGATGGTCAGATGGTTTATGAACAACGTTCAGATGGTCTAATAATTGCAACTCCCACAGGATCTACTGCATACGCACTATCTGCTGGAGGTTCAATCATTCATCCGGAATTGGATTTGTGGAATATTATTCCCATGATGTCGCAGAGTCTTTCGTCTCGACCCTTAATAGTTTCAAATCATAAATCTCTTGAAATTCAATTAATTCAAGGCCCCTTGGATCATGCAATGATATGTGTTGACGGGCAAAACGATATCCCAATTCAATATGATGACTCGATTGTCATAAGAAAAAAAACCACTGCTCTAAAGATTATTCATCCAGCTGATAACGACTTTTATGAGGCTTGCAGAGAAAAGCTTGGGTGGAGCTTGGATATCACAGCCAACAAGAATTAGATCTTTTGAATACAAGTAGTTCCTATACCTACATAATTGCGGCAGCAATATTGATAACGATCTTTACAAATTTTGGTCTCAGCAGCCAACTAGAATCATTCTTATTTATAAAAAAAAATTATGTCTCTTCAGCACTATCACTTGAAAATACTTTTCTCATTCATCATGAGTGGTGGCGCTTAATTACTCCAACTTTTCTTCATTTTTCAGTCACCCATTTAGCATTTAATTGCTTGTGGATTTATATTCTTGGTTCAAGAATAGAATCTCTTGATGGCATGCCTACTTTCCTTTTGATCTTTATGATAAGCGCAATTTTGAGTAATCTTGGTGAATATATTTGGTCTCAACAATATTTTTTTGGTGGCTTAAGTGGCGCTGTTTATGGTTTGCTGGGCTATTGTTTTATATTAGAACTAGATAACAGAAATAGCAGATATGATTTGCCACAAGCACTATATTTATTCATGTTTATATGGCTTTTAATAGGCTTTACAGGCATTTTAAATATTTTTGGTTTTGGCAATGTTGCAAATGCAGCTCATTTAATTGGTATGATTACTGGGTTTATAGTGGGATTAATTACAAGATATTTTTTAATACAGCAGTGACCACATGAAGAAAATTACAAAAGCTATTTTCCCTGTTGCGGGCCTCGGCACAAGATTTTTACCAGCAACTAAAGCCATTCCAAAAGAGATGCTACCCATCATTGACAAGCCACTTATTGAATACGCTGTTGAGGAGGCGGTGCTTGCTGGAATTACAGAAATTATTTTTATAACGAACCATACTAAGAGATCAATTGAAGATCATTTTAATCAAAATTATGAGCTAGAAAAAAAACTAGTTCAGCTTGGTAATAACGATGCTTTAAAAAAAATAAACCGTGATATTTTCAAAGAGGTTACATTTACTTATGTGAATCAGATTAATCAAAAAGGTCTTGGAGATGCAGTGCTTCAGGCAAGACACTTAATCGAAGAGGAAGCATTCGCTATCTTGCTCGCGGATGACTTAATTATTAATGACCCATCTGCAACCCAGCAACTTATTGATATTGCCATAGAAAATGAAAGTTCTGTTCTTGGTCTTAATCGAGTGCCTCAAAATGATCTTGATAAATATGGTGTCGTGGCGTCATCCAAGGCTTTGAGTGACAAATTATATTGTTTAGAGGATATTGTTGAAAAACCTCTCAAAAACCCACCTTCAGATATGGCCGTGTTTGGACGATATATTCTTTCTCATAATATTTTCAAGTATCTAGAAAATTTAAAACCAGGGTTTGGTGGAGAGATTCAACTTACTGACGCAATTAAATTAATGCTAAAAGATTATCCTGTTGCTGGATATTTATATGATGGCCATAAATTTGATTGTGGCTCTAAAGTAGGTTACGTGAAAGCTATACAACATCTTGCATCTCAGATTCTTGATGATTAAAAAAGACATTTTAATTATTGAGATCAAGATATGAAATTTTTTGTTTCCTGTTTAAGGTTTCTTCCGCCAGAGCTAGCTCACTCAGTTGCTCTTAATGGTTTAAATCTTATTCATAAAATTGGTTTAATAAATTTTCTATTTCCCATTCCTCAAAAAGTTAAAAGCTTTAATTACAAAAACTTAACTTTTATGAATCAGCTGGGTCTAGCAGCAGGTCTTGATAAAAATGGAGACTTTATAGATGCACTTGGTGCTCTAGGTTTTGGTTTTATTGAAGTTGGAACTGTCACTCCTTTGGCTCAGCCAGGAAACTCCAAACCCAGAATCTTTCGTTTTTTATCCAAACAAGCAATCATCAACAGCTTGGGATTTAATAATAAAGGAGTGGATTATCTAGTTGCTCAAATTAAAACTAGAAAATATAAGGGTATCTTAGGTGTAAATATTGGGTCCAATAAAAATTCTCAAGGTCAAAAGCGTATAAATGATTATATTGAATGCTTTGAAAAAGTAGCCCCATTCTCGGACTACATCACAATCAATATATCTTCTCCCAATACACCGAATCTAAGAGCTTTGCATTCACAAGAGAACCTTCTACCACTTTTTGAAGCTTTAAGCATAGCTAGACAAAAACTAAGTTATTCTAATCCTATTTTTATCAAGCTTTCTCCTGATGAAAGCACTGAGACCATATCTTTAATTATGGAAGAAATTAGTAATTATAATTTTGATGGAGTAATTTCCTCAAATACTACGATTGATAAAACTTTATTAAAGGATTGTGACGATCAAGGCCTAGCAGGCGGATTATCCGGCAAGCCGCTTTATGAAAAATCGAATGTTTTATTGTCTGAGCTTCATAGCCTAGACCCTAATATCCTTAAAATAGGTGTTGGCGGTGTTTTTACACAAGAAGACTTTGTTAAAAAGATAAATCTTGGAGCTTCATTAGTCCAGATTTATACCAGTTTTATATATGAGGGTCCTCAGATAGTTTCTAAGCTACTTAAATAAACTTACGATAATGGAAATATTAATAGTAGTTTTTGTAATTTTATCTTTAGTAGGCTCAATTAGTTTTTTAAAGCCATCAAAAAAAATGAAAGCTTTGAGTGCTATAAGGCATATTGCAAGTAAAGAAGGTTTTAAAATTGGCTCGACTCAAATATTACGTAAAAAATTTAAAAGTTGGACGCCGCAGGTAGCAATTTATCAAATAAAAAATGATTCTCCATTCAAAGATATGCACTTTGTGAGAGAAGAAAATTCATTAATATTGTATGCACCTATGTCTTTAAAATATGACGAACAATTTCCAGCGGTTCAAGAAAAAATTTTACGATTACCAAATTCTATACTTGAAATTATTTTTTTTCAGTCCAATATAGCAATCGTCTGGAATGAAATGCAGGGGCGCGAAGAGCTCTTAAAAATTAAAGCAGCGATTTTAAATATATGAAATTAACTGAAACTATCAATTATTAAATAACAAAATGCCAAAGACTCTTGTCATAGTTGAATCTCCATCGAAGGCAAAAACAATCTCCAAATATTTAGGTTCTGATTACATAGTTAAGTCTAGTGTGGGCCATATTAGAGATCTTCCTAAAGGCAAATCTAAGACACCGACTCAAAGAAATACTATTCCCAAAGATCTACCTGAGGATGAAAAACGCCTGCTTAAAAAGATTAATGAGCGCAAAAGACTAGTTCGACGAATGGGCATTGATCCAGATAATGGCTGGGCAGCAAATTATGAAATTATTCCTGAAAAAGAAAAAGTAATTAAAGAGCTAAAAACAGCTGCAAAGTCAGTAGATACAATTTTTCTTG
>Ga0209534_10004735_pt1 | contig 12373 bp, 12 predicted proteins | sample COG_07_FD_184751 | JGI IMG/M metagenome (GOLD analysis project Ga0209534, IMG submission 184751) | Pelagic Microbial community sample from North Sea - COGITO 998_met_07 (SPAdes) (version 2) | ecosystem: Environmental > Aquatic > Marine > Neritic zone/Coastal water | place: Helgoland, sampling... | reverse complement strand
AGATGTACAGATGCCTATTGTTCTAGGTCAATCCACCCCTACTGAGTTCATTGAGCTCCAAAAAGATGGTTATATTGTAATCGACATCCGCCGAGAGGAAGAGTGGATTGAAACTGGTATCATTGAGGGAGCAGAAACAATTACAGCCTTCACAGAAAGCGGACAGCTTCACAAGGATTTTCAAGAAAAATTCTTTTCCTTAGCTAAGGGTCCAGAAACTCCAATTTTATTATATTGTAGGACAGGAAACAGAACTGAGATGCTTGGAAATGCATTAATCGATCAAGTAGGCTTAAAAAACGTCTATCATTTGACAGAAGGCATTGTTGAGTGGAAGAAATCTGGGAATAAAACTTTTGATTATCCTATAAAAAAGTAGCTAGCGTAAAAAAAATTATTTTCATAAATATATATTAGAATAATTATCAAGATACATATAAAAAGACAAAACATATAGTGCATTCAGGTGTCAGTTTTGTTTTTACCTAGTAAAATTGATATTAAAGTAAAGCTAATAAATGACGTCAGTATATCAGAAAATAATTTTAAAATCAGGAAGTAAGCATTAAAAAAATTAGATAATTGCAAAAAAATAAACGTTGAAATTATAGGTACAAAAATCGCTATTAGGATAAATTTTATTGCAAAATTTTGACCATGCTGAAACACAAATCGTCTGATAAGAATACCAGCTGCAATACAAGCTATAATTCTGATAATATAGTTAGTTTGAACAACATAATTGGGAAAGGCATTTCCAAAATATCCAACTAAAATAAATTCAACAGAATAAATAGCACCTGCTATTAACAAATAGATATAAAAACTTTGATAAAAATTGATTTTTAATCCCATTATCAAATGTGATTTTTTAGCTTTGATAGCGTTACAGCACAAGCACCACTCAATAAAAGTGCCATCGGGGAAAACATAAACCTAGCATAATCAGCTCCAGAAAGTTCACCAACAACAGTCAAATGAATGGCAAGTGATACCGTCATTATAAGGGCACCTAAGTTACCGGCGATAAACCATTGAGGAAAATATCTAAGACTGTAGATTGCGCCTAATGTAATCATTCCTAATATTAAGAAAAAACGAAATACATTTATACTTATAGATTTTATAACATCACGAAGATCAAAAATGAATTGCTCAATATTTACATTATCTGTAGGTAATAACTCCCAGGGTGAAGAGATTGCGCCATATACTAAATAATTCAAAATTATTATTGTAGCACTTCCAGTGAGAACAGTTGTTAGTGCTAGTAAAAATTTTTTCCACGGAAGATATCCATTAGCTAGAGTTATCTGTACTAGAATACACAATATGATTGCACTTCCAACTGGCAAAAAAACTTCTTTTGTTAGACAACCAATAATCATCATAGCAGGTAATAAAACCCATTTATCATTAATTATTATATAAAACATAAGTAAAAACATACAACCATAAGCTGCATCAACAGATCCAGCTAGGTAAGAATTCGTAATAAAAAAATTTGTAAAAAAAATAAATCCAGAAATTAAAGCAACATCAATATCATCTAAAAAACGATATGTTAAGTTTATTATAAAAACCACAGATAAAGATGTAAAAGCAGAGTTAACAATAAGCATTGCAACTGAAACTGCATTATAGGTACCAATGTTGGGAATAATATTATAAGCTAAGTGCCCAATCCACGGAGCTAATAGCCTAGTTTTGATGCCGATTTGTTCATCTGTGAAAAAAGTTGGTCCATTTTTTACAATTTCAGCGTAATATCTAAAATCAGCGAATCCAATTATGGTTCCAGGATCATATCTGTTTAAAGTCGCGTAGCCTAAACCAAGAGAAAGTATGAAAAAAATGAAAAATAAACTCAAATAAACATAAAATGTATCTAATTTTCTTGGTTGAGAAATAATTTTCATCAATTACTTCCTTTTAACATTATCTAGGGCAATTTGTCTTGTTAATTTAACTATTTTATCTTCTAGATTTTTAAATTTTTGTGCAGAATAAAAGATAAATAAAAATATTGTAAGAAAAGAAATATATAAATATAAGTCTTTACCACCACCCTGGATGCCAAAAAAATCAGCAACAGAGTTCACATAAGAAATTTCAGCAACGCTTAAAAGGCCTAAGCACGACCCAACCAATAAGAAAAGCTTTTGTGATATACTATAGAATGGGCGTAGTGTGCTATACACTATCAGAACAAGGAAAAAAATTATGAAAATAGTTTTTAATGTCATTTGGATCTCAATAAGTAAAATAAATCTTCAGCAATTAGCAAGCTATTTCTAATACTTTGCCCTTTTTTTATAGAATATTTTGTATAAGAAATATTTGTTGGCATTTCTTTGTAAGGAATTTTCGCTTTACTAACCTCCATTACAATTTGTGACTCAAAAGCATAACCACTGATACTTAAGTTTAATCTCTTTAAAGTCTCAGTTTTAATTGCTTTTAATCCATTATGCGTATCTGTGAGTTGGACCCTTGCCATAATATTTGTCGCCAATATTGCAAATTTTAATAAAACTCTCTTAATTAAAGGAACTTTTTTTCCATTTTTAATAAACCTTGATCCAAAAATTATATCTTCTTTACAACTAATAATTTCTTTTGCAAATCTGATAGCATCCTTCGTTGAATGCTGACCATCAGCATCAAATGTGACAATAGCATAAGCTTTCTTGATTGTTTGAACATATTCAAATGCAGTTTTTATTGCTGCACCTTGACCGAGGTTTAACGGATGGGTTATTAAAGTGACGTTTAAATTTTGTAAAAGCTCGTTTGATTTATCGTTTGACCCATCATCAACAACTATAATATTTGAAAAGTTTTCATTCAGATCAGAAATCACCTCATTCAAAACCTGCTCCTCATTATATAAAGGAATTATAATATAGACATTATCAAAGTTGTAGCCATTAATTTTTTTGGTCAATTTTCATCCTCAATTAATAATCTTATGATAAATTTACTTATTTGGTCAAAGCAGCTTTCTATAACTTTAAACAGCTGGACATATCAAAAACATAGTTTAGCTTACAATCAATTATTAAATCAAATTGAGTGTTAGTACATAATATAATTTTGGTCAATTAATATATGTATTATCAAATAGATATTAATAAAAATCCCATTTTCAATGTATTTCAACAAGAGTAATGCATTATTTAAGAAGATTATAACAACTTGAAAGCTCATGTAGAAAAATTTAGAATTACCCTTTAAAACTAAAACATAAAACCTCTTAAAATTGTCAGGTAAATAAAAGAGGTGATATATTATTAAAAGAACTCTTCAAATAATTTACGAAGATCCATGTAAGTAATATTTAGAAAGGTACAACATATAATGAGGAATGATATAATGAGGAGTGAAATCTTTGATTAATTATAAAGTAAAAACATTGATAATCCTACCTCATTTAGATGACGAGTTTGCGTTAGTGCCAATAATTAAAAAACTAAATTCTTATTCTGCAGTTAACGTAAATTTCATATACTGTGCTGAAAGAAATAACTTGACCATATCAAAAAAAAAACGTCGCGATGAAAACATTAAGGCCTTAGAATTGCTTGGCTGTAATAGAAAAAATATAATTTATTTGAATGATTATTTCCCTGTAGATGACTTAAAACTGATACAATCTTCATATGATATATATTCTTTTATTAGAAAATTTTTAAATAAAAATATCTATAAGCAGATAATTACTCTTAATTTAGAAGGTGGGCATCCTGATCACGATGCCCTCGCCTTAATTGTAGCTAAAATTGCAGATCAAAATCGTTCTTTAGATGCTTTTTTTATTCCAGCGTATAATAGTAGATTTACTTGCTTTCTTCCTGTTAGCGTATTTCGCCCTCTAAAAAAACAAGTACATTATCATATTAAAGAAATTTATCACATTTTTAGTTGGATCGAAAACTTAAAATTAGCTGCTATTTATACCACAGAGAGATCAGCATTCATTAAACTTTTACCATTTATAATTTACAAATCATTTTTTTCAAAATCAATTTACATATCGAACAAAATAGATATCGAAACAATTGACTGGGATTTATCATTAAGTATGAAAAGGTACTCAGTGAAAAAAGGCGACTTAATTAGAATAATCAAAGGCTTATAAAATACCATGGATTTATATATCACTCAAAAAAGCTATTACTTTGTCCACCAACATTTCATCAATATATTTCTTAGAGAAAACTCTCATGTGATATATGTTAAAGAGACTAAAAGAGGTATATTAAAAAAATACATTGAAATTACAGCAAACTTTGGGCTATTAAATGTAATACGAGCAAGCATTATGGAGTTTGTATATTATATACTTTTGTCAAAGAAAACAAAAAAAATAATTACTATCAATACTTCTGATCATAATCTAAATACTTTTTTGGAAGAGAAAATAAAAAGCAAACTTTATGATCAAATTTTTTCCATAGGATGCCCCTGCATTATCGATGCAACTCTCCAAAAAAGATATAACATAAATATTTACAATTTACATGGAGGCATTATTCCATTTCAAAAGGGCAGATTTTCCCCCATAAAAGCTATTAAAAAAAAGGATCTTTTTTTAGGCGCGTCACTCTACTTAATCTCAGATATTTTTGATGAGGGCTCTCTAATAAGCCAAGACTATTTTCAGATTAATAATAAGTTTATTATGGAAAATTATCATAGGGTTTTAAAATTATCTGCAGATTTATTAGAAAATTATTTATCAGGGGAAGTAAAAGATCTACCTATTGATGTATATGAAAGTTTGAAATAAAGCCCTTGATGGGGTTTGTTAATGCATAATCAATTAAATATAGGATATATACTTATAAAACCTTTTTTATCCATACAAAAATATGGACATAATCAAACTATATAGTCTGTAATTTAAAAAATTTTTAAGGCAATAAATTGTATGAGAAAAAATATAACAGACCTATCCAATCATTACGTTGTTTTTGGCACAGGCCCTAGCGCCATTGCTACAATTCATGGCATTATTGATACATGCAATAATGATAATAAAAAAATATTTGTTATTGATGCGGGAATGACAAATAATATGGATCTATCTTTTGAGAAATCCAAAAAAAAATACACAATGCCTTCTCCAAAGTTTAAAATAGTCAAGAACAGATATGTTTATGACAGCTTTAAAAGTTTAATAAATTTAACTGAAGATGGATTTGAAGCTGTTGGATCATTAGCAAAAGGAGGCCTATCTAATATTTGGGGAGCGTGCATACAACCGTATAGTGCAAAAGAACTTTCTCAGTTTCCATATTCATATTCAGAAATCAAAAATATATACTCTAAAATATACAAAATATTAACAAACACCGATACAGATTGGGACAAAAAGGGTGAAATAATTAATAAAAGTAATTGTTTTTTTATGGACACTCCTTTGTTAGCAATCAATTTAAAAAATGGTAGTAATGAATCCTGTCACTTAAAATGCTGCAATGATGGGTGCGTTAACTGCAACAGAAATGTTTTTAATAGTGGTAATGAATTTGATATTTTGAATAAGTCTGATAAAGTTATATATATGAATAATTTATTTATAAGTTCAGTAGATTATAAAGAAGAGCATTACTTAATAAATTGTATTGAAATTTCTTCTAGCAAAGACAAAATAATTAAAGCAAACAAAATATATTCCTGCTTAGGTGCGATATCTACTACGAAAATTATATTGCAAATGTCAAAAAAAACATCATCGGTTCCACTCCTCACAACTCCAGGCGGAGCATTTTTTATTTACTCATTCAAAGAGTTCCATAATCTTAATCATCAAATCTTATCTTCTCGATCGTTCAGAGGCGATTTAAATAACAACTTATTCGAAGGTAATATATTTCCGTTTTCAGAAAATCTGATAAAAACATATTTTGGGCAAAAATTAGGTAAATTATTATTAATTTTATTTGGCAAACTAATTTTTTCTAGAGTTTTCATCGCCAACATTTATTTTTCTAGTGATCTAAGCGCTTCAACCTTAATTAATATAAATGATGAAGTAAAAATTAGCGCTAAAACTTCTTCTAAATTAAAATTTATTTTTAAGAAAGTCATGAAAAATATATATAAAGAACTTTTTAAAAGGGGATTATATATTATGCCCATAGGAAAAAAAATCCTTCGCCCAGGTCAAGACATACATTACGGGGGGTCAATACCTATGAAATTATACCCCAAAGAAAACCAATGCGATTTCAAAGGAGAATTGTATGGTTATAAAAATTTCTATGTTACAGACTCAACTTCAATGCCGTTTTTAGCGTCTAAAGGGCATTCATTTAATTCCATGGTAAATGCTTATTACATTTCGAGTAAGAGCACGCACAATCAAAGTTAAATTCTTTCTTAATAACTTTCTGCAACAAATCTAAAATCTTGCAAATGGAGTCCAAAAGCTACTGTCATAATAATTTTTAGATAACTAAATACACACTCAACATGTAATCCTTAAGTTCTTTATATATTAAATTTATAAATATATTATATGAAATTCTACTCTAATTTAATATTTATTACATATACTCTTAATATGTTAAATTCGTTCTATTACTTGATTAAACTCAATTTAATTTAAAACTTCTGGAAATGTTTGATTAACCAGACTATTAGAAAATAAATCAAACAACTTACTTCAAAAATCTGAACATCTGTTGCCTCAAAGAATTAGGCAAAACCCTAAGATTCTGTCAATTCTTAATTATGTGTTAAAGAAATTCAAAATTTCTTATTAAATAATCTGGCGCCTTATTTATAGTTTTATGTATTATTTTTCTGCCATCGCCATGTATCTTCACACATTTGATCTATAGTAAGCTTCGGCTTCCATCCTATTTTTTCAAATGCACGCGAGGTATTGGCCCAAGCAGCAGGTAGGTCACCATCGCGACGTTCATGGAATTGATAGTTTATGGAAACACCAGAGGCTTTTTCAAAGCTCTTAATCAACTCTAATACTGTAGAACCACCTCCACTTCCTACATTTACTACCTCAAATGGTTGAAGGATTGACTGACAACTTAACGCCTTTAAATGTGCATTAGCTAAATCTAAAACGTGTATATAATCACGCAGGCCAGTTCCATCTTTTGTTTCATAGTCATTTCCAAAGATCTTTAAATATTCTCGCTGGCCTGTGGCCACCTGAGCAATAAAAGGCATTAAGTTGTTAGGAACACCAATGGGTTCCTCGCCAATTTGGCCGGATTGATGAGCTCCAACAGGGTTAAAATATCTCAATACTGTTGCTCTTCGCTTACTGTTCACCAGAACCCAATCATGTAATATTTTTTCAATTATAAGTTTTGTTCTACCGTAAGGGTTTACTGGAGATGTAGGATGATTTTCATCATAGGGTAAATAATGAGGGATACCATAAACAGTTGCCGACGAAGAAAATATGATATTAGAGCAATAGTTTCGATCCATTGCTTCCAACAAAGAGATCGTAGCGCCAAGATTAATATTATAATAAATCAACGGGTCGATTACACTTTCTCCAACAGCTTTAAGGCCGGCAAAATGCATTACAGCTTCAGGTTTAAATTTTTTAAAAATATGATCTAATGCATCACCATCTTTAACGTTTTTTTTTGAAAACCCTAGTGTGCATTTTGTAATATTACGAATACGATCAATTACTTTCTGATGGCTATTTGAAAGATTATCTACAATAAAAACCTCATGGCCAGCACATAATAGGTCCACACAAGTATGACTTCCAATATACCCAGCACCGCCGGTAACGAGAACTTTCATAATACTGCTCCATATAATTAATTAGTTAACTTAATGTTTATTAATAAATAAATTGTAAAGAGGTTAATTTAATGAGTGTAAACGATATTACCATTGCCACAACCATCTAAAATTATACAATTTACAATTGCTTCTAAAGCGAAATCAATATCATCTTCGTTATATTCTAGAGCATCCAAGAAATATAAAGTTACAACGATTAAGGTTATTAAAATGACAATTATACTAAGAATCCTTTTCATATTCTAATATATTTACCATCTTCTATATCTATTTCTAAAAGCATGATAATTGTCTCTTTTAATTTGATCTGACTTGGCTTTACAGCTTCCACACAACCTTCTTTTACCTGATTTGTTCGATCGATCAATAAACTCAGTAAGTGGAAACGACTTAGAACATGATTTGTCAAACTCTTCTTCTATGAAGCTTTTTCAGCAGTCACTATATATCTCTCAGTACCAGACTTTTGTGAATTAAATGGCCAACACGTTGTGAGTATTAGACTTTCATTTTCTGAATTTAATGCAGATATAGCTAGCTCAGGTTTCTTGGTAATATCAGTTTTAGAAATAATAAATGTTTTCAGTACTTTATCAGACATCATTAATTCAACTTTATCACCAACATTTAATTCAGACATGAATTGCATGTGACTGTCACGATGCCCAGCAAGTATTATAGGTTTGCGGGTTTTTGAGTATCGGACGTTATTCACACGCCCAATTCCCCATGCCATGGCCTCTCCAGAAGCACTGTTCAATATAACCCGAGAGATCTTAAGTTTAGGAACGGTTAACTCTCCTATCATATAAAAATCTGCACTTCTCCAGGGTTTTGATAACTTGTTTGCTCTGAGAGACTCTTTCCAAGCTACTTCAAGATAATGTTGCCCAATTATAGCTTTAATTGGCTGCATACTCGCTTTAGCTATTCCAATAAGGCCAATAACAACCAAACAAAAACCAAGCGCAGTGAATAGTCTACTATACATTATTCTTACGTCCCACTGTTGATAAGGTAATTAGACCAAGCAACAAAGAAAGCAGCGCAAATAAGATAGATATCTTCCAATTCAATGAGGTTTGAGGAAGTTGTTGCATTTCAGTTTTTTGATTAAGGTTGGCAGATTTAAACCAATCGTTTCGAGACGATACCTGTTGCAGCTTCTGCGGTACGATTTGATTGTAATTATATTCAAATTGTTTGGCATCCCAGCCACTTGGTATAGCAGCTTTCAACTTTGTTGTACCTAACTGAACACCAACGGGACGTGACGGTGTAATATCGACTGCAACCATTGAGGATAGGCGTGAGACCAAGCCATAACTCAGTGCCGTTTGAAGTAACTCTGTGTCCATATGAGCTTTTTGATTTTCATTTGGATTTAGAGACACCCTGTTACGTTCTAAATTAGAAATCTTTTCTCTCGCCCAAAGCTTTGCAATACCTATTTGTTCTGCACCTTGATCCAGTGGAACTTTAGCCACCCATTTCTGATTTCCAATCCTACCTGTAACTTGTGCCATGCCAGATGCATTCTTTCCTCTAATGGCAATAGATAATGGGTCACCTACATATAAATCTGGTAACGGATTAGGGTAAACGTCTGCTTTAAAACCCTTTGGTAGTATAAGTTCTAAGTCTGTAATTGCTGGGTTCTCAATTTTACTAAACAGTTCTTCCATTCGGTCTGATATTTCACCCATATCACCTATATGGATATGTGATCCTCTTCCTATTTCTGCTGCCCTAGTCATGAAGAAACTATTTGGGGCTGACCCTATTCCAATCGTAAACAATCTAGATGTTCTTAGTTTTTTATTGATAAGAGAAAACAATTCAGTTTCTTGCGTTACAGAACCATCAGTTAAAAATATTAATTGTTTAAGTACTGATTTTTTGGATCTAAAGTTATCTAGAGAGAATGCTAATGCATGATACATATTTGTATTTCCACCAGCCTCTATGTTTCTTACGAACTTTATGGCTCTACTTTGTTCTTTCTTTGTAGCAAACACAGGATTAGATTTATATTTTGTATAGTCACTGTTGAATAAAATTATGTTAAATCTATCGGTTGGTTTTAACCGTTTGATTGCCATTTCCAATCCAATTTTAGACTGCTTTATTGGCTCACCTGACATGGAACCCGAAATATCTTGAATAAAGATAATCTCTCTTTCAGGAGTGTATGTATTCTTATTTGTTAATGGGGGATTCAAAGTCAGAAGAAGGTGGTCATATCCTCCCTGCTCTTCTTTAAACAAAGACGTCTGGGTATCTTTATCTTTAGCTTCCCATCTCAGAACAAAGTCTCTGTCACTTGAGATAGGTCCAGGCAAACTTATCCTGTGATAACTGTTTGATTTCTTATCTATGTCTACTTCATGAAATGCACTCTTGAGAGAGCTGAGTTCGAAGCCAGTGTTCAAATCAATTGATATTTCTACGGGGTTAAATATTTCTTTTTTGTCTAATGTTTTAACATCAATATTCTCATTATAGCCTGTGTTAATTGGTTTATTAGAGAACCCAGCATTTCCAAATTTAATACTCTCCTCTATTGCCGGCAAATCAAACCTTGGGGCACTTACGAGTGGGACTCTAAGCTCCCACAAGCCGTCTTTAGGTAGTAGTTTAGACTGGAACTCAATCTGAACAACTACAACCTCTCCAGGTCCAATATTGGCTATCTTGTTAGTAAAAAGATTTGGCTTTTGCTGCTCAATCAGTGAAGCTTTTTTACCTTCAGCTTTAGCTTCTTCATATATTATCTTTGCTTCTAGTTTCTCTTTAATTTGACCCTCAATAAACTTGTCACCAATCCTTAATTTAAGGGTATCAACGGCAGCATTCTTTCCAATTGGAAATACATAAACACCTTCTGCCCAAGTGTCTCCAGTATTAATAAATCTTTGACTAACAATGGTTCTACTAGATGATCCAGCAACAGCTATCTTTATATCTGTAGAGAGTAGTATTGCTGAGCTTAATTCATTACCTGAACGCATCAGAAGCTGCCCACTTTCCACATCATTTAAATTTATTGATGGTTGTTTTGGTGAATATTCTGCACTCAATGGGCTAGATAAAGACAACACAAACAAAGCAATCAAAGTCAGTCCACCCAATCCATTCTTTAAAACAATTAATGAAGAGACTAACGGTGACGACATTTGTTTCATCACAAACACATGTTTGTAAAACTCAGCACGTTTAATCATCTTATAAGTAATCAAACTTAGAGCAATGAGTATGAAGAAAATGGGCATGATACATTCCTTAAAAAAGCCCCAGTGGCATAGGACATCCACTGGGGGAAAAGTGCTGAGTGTTAATGGGGAGAAAATACACTCAGAGAGGCCATAAGCTCGTTGTGAACTTACTGAGTATCTATTTGGCACTAAGTTATGCAGTCAGTTTAAATAAAATACGAATAATCTATGTTAATATTTGCAAATATTGTGAAGATTGCTTGTTGGTAAATCTATCTGAAAAATTAATCAAATTCTGTAGGGGTATATTTCCTATTTTTTCCAGCTCCCGGGCAATACAGACAACCACTATTTCTAGATGTTCTATCAGCAACTCTTGATTGGAATTTATGACCATTTTTACACTCCCACCAAACATAGTTACCCCCACCTGATGTAACATCTTTTGGTGTTAATGTTCCGTTTCCAGGTTGAAACCATTCAGCAGCAATTGCAGGAAACTTATCGTGAAGACTGTTACCATATCCAACTTTTTTATTTGAACAGTATGAACATCCACGGTTATATAATGTTCTTTTGTCTATGGTTGCTTGATACTCATGACCAAGAGAACATACCCACCACATTTTCTTTCCACTATGCGGATGAAACATTTCTGGTTTTAATGGAGAGTTCTTATTGAAGTTCCACTCGCTTGATATTTCTGGAAATAGCTCCAAAAGACTATCTTCCTTTGGAGGTCCAGGCAAATAACTTAGAATTCTTCGATATTCATTCTCATTTGAAAAGCCTTTTTGATTAATATATTTTTCGCAAACTTTTTTAAACTCAGGATTAAATGTACATACTTTATAAAGCAGTTCGTTTATTTCAGATTTTTTAGGTGCAGAGTTCCTAGGCAATACTTGAACATCATCGTCATTTATCAAAAGTGGTTTTTCTCTCAGGCGAAATACCTTTAAGCCAGCTTTATTTAGTGTTTTAATTTTTTGTTCATCATGAGTATGCTTATCTTTATGGTAATATGCTCCATCATATTCAACGGCTATTTTTAAAGACGGAATATATACATCAACTTCAGTTTTCTGAATTTTCTCACGGTTCTTAGTATCAGGAAAAACACTTTTCAGTTCACAAAATAATCTAATTTCTGGAGATGAAGTTTGACTTGTACAAAATGGACAACCCGTTCCATTTTCTTGTGTTCTATGTTTAACAGATGTCTTCCAAGAATGCAGAGGAAACATTGAGGGATTTCAACAATGGGACTAATGGCTCAAACAAATTTGACCCCACTATTAAGGATGGAAAATCTTCAATCTCAGGTAAAATATCAAAGTCTAATTGGGCGCAGAGTA
>Ga0209534_10004734_pt1 | contig 12373 bp, 13 predicted proteins | sample COG_07_FD_184751 | JGI IMG/M metagenome (GOLD analysis project Ga0209534, IMG submission 184751) | Pelagic Microbial community sample from North Sea - COGITO 998_met_07 (SPAdes) (version 2) | ecosystem: Environmental > Aquatic > Marine > Neritic zone/Coastal water | place: Helgoland, sampling... | reverse complement strand
AAGGCCGAAGCAGAAGCTAAAGAAAAGGCCGAAGCAGAAGCTAAAGAAAAGGCCGAGGCAGAAGCTAAAGAAAAGGCCGAAGCAGAAGCTAAAGAAAAGGCCGAAGCAGAAGCTAAAGTAAAGGCTGAGGCAGAAGCTAAAGAAAAGGCCGAGGCAGAAGCTAAAGAAAAGGCCGAGGCAGAAGCTAAAGAAAAGGCTGATGCAGAAGCTAAAGAAAAGGCTGATGCAGAAGCTAAAGAAAAGGCTGAGGCAGAAGCTAAAGAAAAGGCTGAGGCAGAAGCTAAAGAAAAGGCTGAGGCAGAAGCTAAAGAAAAGGCTGATGCAGAAGCTAAAGAAAAGGCTGAGGCAGAAGCTAAAGAAAAGGCTGATGCAGAAGAAGTAGAAGCTGCTGCTAAACTAGCATCAGAGCAGCAAGAAACTAAATCAGAATTTAACACACTATCAGGATTAATAAATAAAAATTCACCCGAACAAGTACCAACTTCTGAGCCGACAAACACTTTAGAACAAGTACCAACTTCAGAAGAACCACAACCTGCTTTAAATTCAATACTTCCAAATGAATTAGATTCATCCGATGAAGAACCTCCTAAATTAACGGGTGGTGGTTTTAAAAACGTTCAATTACATAAACAAATAAAAAAATTAAATAAAAAATTAAATACATTAAATAAAAAGATAAGCAAAAAAAGAAGAAATAAATCTGTATTTAAATCAAACAAAAAAAATAAATATTTTATGTAATTAACTTCATTATAATAGATGAATTATTGTCTATTTCTTTGAATCCAAATGTTTTATAATAATTATACAAAGCATCTTTATTTGGATTATCATTTCTTATTTCTATTTTTAAATCAGTGTAAGTGTAATTTAATCCAATTTTATTTAATTTTTTTTGTTTTACAATATCTAATATATGATGTATTAATAAACTCATGTACCCTTTTTTTCTAAATAAATTATTTGTACATACAGTCCATATGGTATTGTTACTTATACATAAATATGAAATTGGTTCTAAATCTTTAGATATTAAAACAACACTATAATATGTGTTCAAAAAACTATTAATCAAACTAATATTATCAAGTTCGTATATAGTATCATCATCACTATGTTCATAGTTGAAACATCCTTGTTTTAATTTTTTATTTTTATCAAATAACATAGTCAATAATTTATTGTAAAATGTTTTATTATCATCTGTAATATTAATAGATTCTAGATTAGGATTATGTATATGTAATATGTAATTGTTATTTGCTTTTGTATAATAATATTCAATAGTGTCGCTTGTATTATCCATTATATTATTTTGTATTAAACTAATTTCCATTAATATATTAATGGAAAATATTATTGTAAAAAAATCAAATATTGATAACATTGGTATATTTAGTAAAGTTAATACCAAACCAAATGATATAATAGGAATTATACTATATTTTAAATTTCATTGTATACTATATAAAACATTAATTGGTAAATATATAAATCATAGTAAAAATAATAATTGTAAATGTATAAATATTAATGGTATTTATTATTTAGAAAGTATTGAAACTATATCGAAAAATACTGAACTAACATTAAATTATAATGATACTCCATGGTTTATTTTAGGAGAATGGAGTATTTAAGATTCATCATCATTCATTTTACCATGACTTTCGTTATAACCATGTCTATGGAAATGTAAGTGTTTATTTGGTACATTAAATTCATTTTTCTTTGTTAATATATTTTTATCTGTATAGCTTGTAAAATAAAATTGTTGATTATCATTTCCATTTGTACAATAATTTGAGGTATAAAAATTATCCGTGTGTGTTTCATCTTTTTTTATATCTTTCCCTTTTTTATTGACAGAATCTTCAGTAGTAATATACTCAAATGGATATCTTTCCATACATTTTAATTGTTTATATTCATCGCCATCACGTTTGTCTACTGTAAATGATATAGATCTAATACCATCTTTCCATTCAGGTCCTAATTTTGTAACATCCATAATACCTGGAGGCTTTACTACTTTATATACTGAATCTTTCTTTTTTTTTTCTTCTTTTTCTTTTTCGGTTTGTTCTCCCAAATCTTCTTCTTCTTCGGATAATGCTTCTGCTACAGCTGATTGTTTTAATAAATTCATAGTTGAATTATCACTATCCTCGTCATCAGATAAATTAAATCCATAGTTTGGTTTGTTATATATTATAGCTATAAACTTATCTTTAATGGATTCATCATAATCTATCTTTAAACTAAGCCATTTACCATTATCATATATATTCATAAATTCTGTAGGATCCCCTAAAAATGGCAAATTAGTAGCTTTGTCATAATTAAATCCTATTTTTAACTGTCTTCCTGTATAATTAATTTTTGAAAATAAATTAAATGGTTTCAAGGGTACAACTGATTTTACATTTATAGGACGGCTACCATTCAACATTTCTATATGTGTTTTATCTATACATTTTGTTTTGTTATTATCAGAATCTTTTAAGCATATTTCTTTGTCAAAATGAACTGGCATGTTTTTAATATAATTTAATGTTTTAGTATCAATATCAATACCGTTCAAATTAATTGAACCTTTAACAAACATTGTATCAGTAACATTAATATCATATTTTATAGGTTGAATTCCCCAATTGTATATTTGTACCTCCTTTGTTTTAAAATTATTTAATTTTGTATTAAATGGTATTGAACCAACCGATTTAGTTCTTGTTTCATTTCCATTTGTTTGAAAATTTCCACTACAATTTAATGTATATGCTGATGCTAAATCATCATTATCTAGACATATATTCAAATATACATATTTTTTGTTTATTTTTTCTTTATTTATAATCAAAAAACTATCTGTTAATTTAACTGGTATTTTTAATCCTTTTAATGTATCAAAATCATATATATCATCATTCATTTCATGATTAGCATAAAAATCAAAATTAGATTGTTTGTTAGCATTCTTAATCAAATCATTTAAATTTGTATTAACTTTGTCGTTATTTTTATTTGATGTCCCTGATGTCGTTGGAGTTCCAGAAGATAGGGTGGTTTTGTTCACTGATGTTTCGATAGATTCATTATCGTACAATGTATTTGTGTGTTTAATATTCATTATAGTACCTGTATCAATAGAATTACACGTATTTTGTAAAACAATTTCATCAGCAACAATTTGTTGATAACCTACAAATTTTTTTTGCAATTTTCCATCTTCGTCAAGGTATTTCACAAAATTATCATTGTTTATGTCATCACCGTATAGATCTTTTTGTTTTTGTTTCATTTCGTCAAATGTTTTAGATTCACTTTCCATACCATCACATTCAGAAAAGATGTCTGAATTACTATAATGATAATATAGATCCTCATTTTTAGCATAACTTGGAATAATAATCCATTTTCCATATTTATTAACTTCTTTAAAATCATCATAACAATAAATATCAACAACATTTCCACAGCGGGTACCATTTATCATACCAGATGAATCGCACATACAAATATATCCAGTTTGTGTTCCTAAATTTTTGATTGAAATTTCATCCCCATAATGTATTATACCATTTCTACCTATTCTTTCAGAATCGTAAAAGGACCATAGTCCAGTATTATTTAAATTATCTAAATTTTTGATGTGTTCTTCATAGTTATTATTTTCAAGTTTAATAGTTGTATTTGACGAAAACACACACTCCGTTATATTTTCTGATTCTTTCTTTAAACATGGAATATCTGGCGATTGTTTTGGACAACTAACACCATTATTCAAATAATAAACATCTTTATATTTAGGATATTTAATTTCTCCTTCTATAATTTTTGTATTATTATAATATGTTTTAGTTAAAAAAAAATAAAATTTAGTTTTGTATGTAATATAGTGTTGGCTTTCATCTCCTAATAAAATAGATGATTTATCTAATTTTATTTCATCTGTTATTTCATTATCTTTTATAATTTGATTGTATAATGAAAAATGTGATATAAACTTATTTTTATATATCATTATTAGAAATAATAAAATAATAATTATCAAAAATATTATTATTTGAATCATTAATATAAACTTATATTTTTTTAATTTATTCTATAGGGGTATGTTCATCATGTCTATTTATTATGTAATTATTAGTTTTATAATTTTTATCTAATAAATCAAAATCATTGAGTAAGTCTCCATGTTTTATTACAAAATTAGATTTATTATTTTCTTCAAATTTTTCTGGACATGTATTGTCTTTTAATGTTTCTAAATCGTAAATTTTACTACCTTCATATGTATATTGTTTATTAGGAGTTATAGATTTAGTCCAACCTCTTTTTGTTTTTAAAGCTCTATCACATTTACCACCGGAACTTGCCCAACAAATATTAGATGAAATATCATGTTTTGCAGTACATCCATAACGATTTGCTACTGCGTCATCTTCATTTACACCAACGATACTGTAATCATATTCAATTTCTGATGTACGTTTCTTCAAAGCACGTTCAGGTAATAATCCTGTAATACTAGATCCATCAGGTCCAGATATATTAGTTTCAGTATTTATTTTAGAACCTCTAAATCTTGGACGACAATGTTTTTTACCAGTTTTATCTTTTAATTTACGTCTCCATTTACCACTTGATGGACCCATATCTGGTCCACACGTATAACATTTTTTTTTCCAACCATCTTCAGGTTGATTTGGTCCATAATAGTTTCGTCCTTCTTCCCATTTTGCTACAACTCTATCAGATGTATCTACATCTATTGATGACATTCCCATACATTGTAATTGTCCATCATTATTTCTATTGTTTTTAGATTGAAAATTAACATCTATGTTACCTTTTAATTTTGATACATTATTATTAGTTATACACGCATCATCTATACATATAGAATGTTTTCTAAACTCTGGCAAATTTAAAGTATTATATAATTCATCTTTTCTAATACATACAATATCATTAGGATCAACTGGATTTTGAATACATAACTTATTAATATTCAAATTATCCAGATTATAACTATGTTTATTATCTTTATCTAAAAATAAATTTTTGTTTGAATATACATTTGGATCATTTGTATTCAAGGTATTTTCAAAATGTTCATGTTTATAATTTATAACATAAACAATAATTATTAGTAAAATGAATAATAATATAAAATGTCTATACATATAATTATAAAATATTTTATCTAAATTAAAAAATTATTAAGTCCTATTTTATCATATTTCCAATAATTTTTAATTGTTTTCTTATTATTTTCATATAAATCTAATTGTAACTCAGAATTATCCAAAAAAATATTACTATTTGATTCAAATATCGAAGTTTGTTGATTCATAATAAAACCTAATGATTTAATATATTTATATGCTCCTGGATGTATTTTAGAATTATTATCAGAAAAAATCATATCAATTGGTTCAAAAATGTTATGTTCTTCTGTGTTATAACTATTTTCAGAATCATTTTCTAATATATTATTAATTAATATAGTATTATTTTTATAATAGGATTCCATCAATTTATATACTATGCTATTATCAACTTTATTATTAGATAATAATACAAATTTAACAGCTTTAGATACAAATGTGTAAGTAGAATCTAAATCTTCATTATAATTACTAATTGTTACATTTTTTGTATAAAAATAGTTATACAAACTATCTAATGGAGTATCTTTGAATGTTATATCTAAAAATAATACATCTTTGTTATCTATTAATTTTCTTATATAGCTATAATTATATATATTCAACAAAAAAATTCCATCACATTTATTATTATTAAAATCGTTCATTAGTGTATCAATATCTAAATTCATGTAAAATATAGTATACTCATCATATACTTTATTTTTATCTCGCGAAGATATATTTATTGGTTTTAATCCATACATATACAATAAAATCATCAATCCATTGAAAGATACACTATACAGTTCTTCGGTGCCTACAATAAAATGTCGTTTATTATTTTTATAAAAATCTTTCAAATCATGAATACTACTAATATTATTTAAATTATTTTTGGATAATATATTTGTGATAAAGTAATAATAATTATAATATATACCAGTAATATGTCGTAAATTAACTAATTTATTACTTTTATAACTATTTAAACCTAAATAACTATCTAAATAATTATTTTCATTATCTATACCAAATTGTATAACATTATTATTCAAATCAGACAATAACTCAGTTGATTTAGTGTAATATATTATTTTAATATTCAACTTAGATAATTTTACCAATAATTTAGTAAATTTTAAAGTAATATCATTATTGACAATACCAATACTATATTCAGTATTAGATGAAAGTGATGTAACTATAGTTCCTTGAATATTATAAAGTATTAATAGTATCAAAACTATAATAATTATATATAAATTCATTAATATAGTCTAATAAAAATAAAAAAAAAATAATTCTATATTAATATGAATAAAAATTTAAGAATTCAATTGGCTATAATTTTATATTTATTATTTATAGCAGTATTAATAATACTTAAACCAACATATATATATAAAAAAGATGGCACAATGAAAAATTTTGGAACTGGAAAACATAATACTATATTTCCATTATGGTTATTAATATTTATAGGTGCATTTTTTTCATATTATTTATCAAACATTATCATATTTATATATGTATTGAAAAAAAATTAAATGTTAACTTCTTTAAACTATTATTGTGTAGTAAATGATTTGTAATTGATTCAATATTGTACTCATTTTTGTATTCTAAAAAATAAATATTATTTGTATTCGGAATTTTTTTTTTAATATTGTATATTTCGCAATTTGTTTTCAACAGTTCAAATAAATATTTTAAATATTTAATTTTTTTTTGATATTTTGATACTATTACTATTTTTTTTTTGAAGGATTTTTTAATTAAATATTTGAATATCGGTGATATTTTTACACTATTATCAAATAGTTCTTCTTTTGATTCTAATAAATATGTCAAATTCTCTAATGTATTATTACATCGACAATATGGACATACAAATATATTTTTTTTTAATATTGATTGAACACAATTAGAACAAAAATAATGGTTACATTTCGTTTTTATATTATTTTTGTCATTAAAACAAATATTACATGTACCTGATTTATAGTCATCATCTATTTGTATATTAATATTCAATGGATTATTTTCTTTAATTTTAGTTATATTAGTTTTTGTTATTTTATACGAATAATTTCTAAATAATATAGTATTTAATAAATTGTATATAAGTTTAGATGTTATTAGATGGTATAGATTTAAATTGAAATAATTATAATAAAGTTCTAATAATTCTCCAACTTTAATATTATTAATTTTGTTGACACAAATAAATATTTTTTTATATCTTATAGAATCAATATTTATGGATGTATCTAATACTATTACATTATCCCAATATAATTTTGTATAATCTTTTGATATAGTTGATGTAGTAACATAATTACATTTAATCTTTTTTTTTTGTTCACTATTACATATAATTAATGTATTCTTTAGTTGTAATGCTGTAAATTCATCTATTAATTTAATACAAATATCATAAAATATTATAGAACCATTAATTTTATAATACTTATGAGTATCTTTATTATCTATAATATTTTTATTAATTATATCTAATTTTAATTCATTTAATGGATAAAAGCAATAATTATTACTTATATAATCTAAAGTTTTTGTAATTTTTTTGTTAAAAGATTTATTTATACATACAATATCTTGTACATAATCATTTATATCTACTATTGATATGTTATTCATACATATTTTGTATAGTATATCAAAATCAGGAATAGGAATAGAATTATCAAAATAATATTTTAGAGATTTATAATTTAATTGAATGTATATTTTTATATTATGTTTGGTATAAAAGGAATCATTTTTTTTTTTTGAATATTTTTTCTTTTGTAATATACGTTCAACTTTCAATGAATATAAATCTTTATTTTTTGGAACATTTAGTATGCTAAACATCAAATTATTTTTAGAATCGTAAAAATTGTTGTTTCTTTGAATAAACTTATCATTTACATAATTATATGAATGAAATAGAGTTATATTTTTCATACTATAGATTATGTTAAATTCTTTAAATATTAAGCGGTTAAATAAAAAAAATTTATTATTATAATAAACTATATAATGGAACAGTTAATGTCAATGGTTAATCCTGAAATGATGCAAACATTGATGAATAATCCAGAAATACAAAAAATGATGAAAGACCCAAATTTAATGAATAAATTTAATGATATATTAGGGGAAAATGGTGGTGGGGATGAAGCCTTACCAAATTTAAATCCAGAATTATTCAATGGATTATCTAACCCTGTTAATAGTTGTCCAGATGAAACTAGTTGTTGTCCAGATGAAACTAGTTGTTGTCCAGATGAAACTAGTTGTTGTCCAGATGAAACTAGTTGTTGTCCAGATGAAACTAGTTGTTGTCCAGATGAAACTAGTTGTATAAAATATAAAAATGGAACTAAAATTACAACATGTAATTTAAAAAATGGATTATATAATAATAAAAATGGAACTGTAGAAGATAAATTAGATAATGGTAGATATGTTATATTATTTGATGATGGAAGAACAGCATCTATTAAAAAAGAAAATTTTAAAGATAGATATGAAAATTTAGAAATTATTGAATAATATTGAATAATATATTTAAAAGAAAAATATTTATATACATAATGGATAATTTAGTTATTGATTTATTTGATAAAAAAATTATTTATAATAATCCAATTAAAATTAATTATGATTTTTTATTATCCCAGCCATATTTGATAAATAATATTGTTAAATTTATGTATGACAAAATAAAATTGTATGATTATACTCATATTATAGGAATCCCTGGAATAGCATCACATATATGTTCTATTTTGTCATATAATCATAATATACCATTATTAATATTTAATAAAGACATTGTTAAAGGATTAACCGACAATAACATTAAAGTAATACTTATTATAGACTCAATAGATAGTGGTAAAAGGGTTAGTAATTATATTCATAAATTAGAATCAAATAAATTAAAAGTTATTAATATTTTAAGTTTTTATAAAACAAATAATGATACTACATACTTTATAAATAATTATAAATTAACCTCATTGTTGTATGAAACCAATATACAGAAAATATTATCAGAAAATATTAAAAATTATAATTATAGTGAAAAAACAACTAAAAAGAATGATATTAATTTTTTAATTAAAAATAAAAATACAAAATTAATATATGATTGTACATTAACAAACATAAAGGATATAATAACAAGAGTAGATAATATAGGAAAACATATAATAGGATTAAAAATATGTAGTAATAAAATTGATAATTTTTGTATTAGTTATGGGAATGCATTACATAAATTAGCTATGAATCATAATTTTATAATAATTGATGATATAGGATTATCTAATTTAAAACATATAGATATAGATAAATATAAATGGGCTGATATTTTAACGTCATATAAAAATATTAATATTAATTTTAATTTAGTATACATTTCAAATACACTATCAGATAATAATATAATTTTAAATAATAATTTTATAGGTATTTTAGGTTCATTAAACAATAATTATATAAATATTTCAGATACACTGAATACTACAAATGATTTGAAAAATATAATTATAGATAATTATGATCTTATTACAATATCATTCAATTTATTCAATGATAAAGTAATAAATTATATTAATTCAAGATTGAAAAATGATTAATGATATCATTATGAATATTATCATACACAGATTTTATACTTCTATGAACTATTTTTTTAGAATCTAATGGATTTACAATATTTTCATTATTGTTTGTTGTAATTTCTCTTCCTAAATAATAATTTATAGTATCTAAAAAACTATATTTTTTTTCATATTGTTTTTCTGGTACTTTTTTTTTTAAAAGTATAAGTTTTATTATCAAATTTATTATATCTATATCACACCTAAAAATATGTGTATCAAATGATACATATTTATTAACAACTTCATTTGAATATTTATAATCAAAATTTATATTCTGTTTTAATATATTTATATCTATTTTAGTAGAATAATATAATGGTGATTCATGGTAAACATCTACTTTATATTTTTGTTTTAAAATATCAATTATTCCATTATCTATACTATTAATAATTAAATTCATTTAATTATATTTAAGATTTTTTTTTTTTTTATATATGCTATTATTATAAAATGAAAGGTGGAAAATTCAATAAATTAATGAAATCAATTGATAAGGAACAAATATGTGTTGGTATTTTAATAATAGTACTTGTTGTATTAGTTATAGTATATGTTAATAAAAATAATGAAGGTTTTAATGATGGAGATAAACCAACATTATATTTTTTCTATGTAGACTGGTGTCCACATTGTACTGATGCTAAAAAATATGTTTTTGATGACAGTATATGGAATAATAATGAGTCATTAACAAATAGAAATAATGTAAATTTAGTAAAAGTTGATTGTGAAGGTTCTGAAAAAAATAAAGAATTAGCAAGAAACAATAATGTTAAAGGATATCCAACTTTAGTATTAGAGACAAATAATAATAAAGTCCATTATAAAGGAAATCCTAAATCACCAGCAAAAGTTAATGAGTTTATAAGCAATGAGTCTATAAATAGTTGTAATCAAGGTACACCGCATGAAACACACGCTTAAATAAACTATATATTGAAATAGTCTTTAAACTGCTCTGATTCTATAGATTTTTTTGTCTTTTTATATGTATCTTCTATTAGATTTATTTTAGTATTATATTCTATATTAAAATCGAAACCATTAACAGTTTCAGTCTCAATTAATAATGTATTTTCTTTATATTCATCATATCTAGAACGAATTAGATTATGATGTGAACAAAACATTATATTTAACATGTAGTCTTTAATATTTTCTATTTTATGACATTTATTCAATTTATTTACAACTAATATTCCATAAGTATTATGTTTTTCATCTTTAAAATATTCAATTGGATAGTGACTTGCTATACCCCCATCAGAATAATATTTATTGTTAATTTTAATAGGATTAAACAGTAATGGAATAGCAATAGACATCATTAATCCTTTTTTAACTTGTATATCTGGGGTATTAATATGATCAAAATATTCAATATCCATTGTATTTATACAAGTTGCTGTAACTATTAATTTTTTATTAGTTATATCAAACAATTCCTTAAATGTAATGTTTGAATTTTTAAGTTTAGCTTCTAGAATAATTGTAATAATTCTTTCGAAACTTTCTCCATTATCCAATCCAAAATTTTCAAAAAAATTTAGTATATTATCGGTAGTAATATTTTTCAAATTTGTTGTATTTATTTTCAACACTATTTCCTCTATTTCTTTGTACTTAAAACCCAATACACATAATGCTGATATCAAAGCCCCAGCAGAAGTTCCTATATAGGACTCAACGTGTTCAAATAAATTTTGTTCTTCGAAGGCCTTTATAAATCCTAAAAAACTATATATTTTTACACCACCCCCACTAAATACTATATTTTTAATCATATTAGTAATATATATAATATTTTTTTGTATTATATTTTTAAATAATGTCTATGTTAAATATTAATGATTTATTTACAGATAAAAATGAAAAAGAAAAATTAAAAGAAAAAATTTACGATGATGTTTTAAAACAATGTCATAAAAAAATAGTAAGAGCAGTTAAACTTAATCCATATAATAATTATTGTTTTTATGTTATACCTAAATTTATATTTGGGGTTCCATTATATAATATTAATAATTGTATTTATTATTTAATTAATAATTTAACAAAAAATGGGTTTAACATAAGTTATACACATCCAAATTTGTTAATAATAAGTTGGGAAAAACAAAAAGAGAAAAAATCTAATCTCTTGTTAGAACCTAAATCAAATATAAAATCTATAAGTGATTATAAACCTTCAGGTAATTTGATTTATAATAGAAATCAATTAACTGACTTAAATAAAAAAAAAAACTATTTGTTAAATTAATACAAATTATCTAATAAGTTATGTTTGTATATTTTATTAACTAATTTAAAAAGTCCTTCTAATATTATTATTACAAATATTCCAAATAATATAAATAATATTATATCATGAATATTATTATCTAAACTACTATTATCTAAATTATCTTTATTTTCAAGTTGATCAATCAAAAAATTTATTTTAGTATTTATTTCATTAATTTGTGGATTTAAATTAGTATCATTAGTTTCATTTGTTTTTTTTGAATTTTTATTTTTTTTTTTTTTTTTTAAAGT
>Ga0209534_10004733_pt1 | contig 12375 bp, 13 predicted proteins | sample COG_07_FD_184751 | JGI IMG/M metagenome (GOLD analysis project Ga0209534, IMG submission 184751) | Pelagic Microbial community sample from North Sea - COGITO 998_met_07 (SPAdes) (version 2) | ecosystem: Environmental > Aquatic > Marine > Neritic zone/Coastal water | place: Helgoland, sampling... | reverse complement strand
CTCCCATCTTCATCCCCACTCCCGTCTTCATCCCCACTAATTATAGTTGGACTTGTAGAATGAGGTGAGTCTAATTCATAATCAACATTTAAATCAATATTTTCAACATCTCCTATTTTAATATTACTAATATCAGAAAATTCATTATTTTCAAAAGTATTATTATTTTCACTTTGTTTTTTAGTATTATTAAATAATTTTATATTATTATTAAATAATTTATCATCTATATAAAGGTCTTCTAATGTAGTTGCTTTTACCATATCATATAATGTTTTATTTAGTTTATTCGTTTTTGGTTTATTAGATGTATCTTCTTGTATAGATATAGGTTTATGTTTAGAATTTATAATAGGTTCAGGTGATTTAGAAAGTATAGTATCTATAGTATCTATAGTATCTATAGTATCTATAGTATCTATAGTATCTATCTTATCTATCTTATAAACATTAGTATTTGGTTCAGGAGACTCAATAATAGAATTATCAATAGATTTAACATTTGAGTTAACATTAGATTTATCATCAATAGTATTATTAGTATTCGATACTACTTTTATGTCTTCGTCTTTCTTTTGTATTTGAGGAGAAGGTATAATAGGAATAGGTTTTTTTAAATTAATTGATTTATATTCATCTGTGTTATTAATACAATCTTTATCACTAAAATGTTCAATTGGATGTTCTAGCATAGCATCTGTTTCAGTAATTGGTATTTTTTCTAGATTAATATTTTCATCAGTATCACTAAAAATATAACCACTTGGAATACTTCTAAAATCATTATCTTTAAAAATTTTAATTTTTTGTAATTCATAACACGGTGAAAAATTTTGTTTCATAAATTTAAGACCAGAATATTCTATAATACCAACAATTAAATCGCCTTCTTGAATACACGAAACATCATTAATTTTTTCTTTTCTAGAATTAAATATTTCAGTTAATATATTACCTTTATAACTTGGTATTTTAATACGTATCACAGGTAGATTACCATTTGACCTGAGTAATATAGCAGTTTTATAATAATGTTCAATAATATTTAATGGCATAACTTGGTTAAACCATTCTTTTGAATTTGAATGACAGGTGGAAATATTATTTTCATCATTTTGTATTAAAAAATCATAAAAATATCCTCCTTCGCCCGTTTGTGGTAATTCTAAATCAATATAATAATTATTATCAATACGAACAATTCCTGAAGTTGTTTTTAATTTAGGTGTTTCTAGATAAAAAGGTAATAATTGATTTTTAGTTAAACGATAATTACATATAGATTGATAATAACCACCTTGTGTTTTATGGGGTTGTAAATATTCATATTTAGTCTTATTCAAATTTTTATAGTTTAATATTTTTGGTTGTTTTTGCATTTTATAGTTTAGTTTATTTTGTTTTATTAATTTAGTTTATTTTATTTACTTTAAATCCTATCTTTGTAAATAATTCATATATTTAGGTTATAAATAAATACGCATTTTAAAAATAGATTAAATAATTTTAAATTAAATTATAAAAAATTAAATACTATTTGTTTTTTTATTATATAAACAATATTTATTATTATTAATATATTAATATTATTAAGAATAAAAAAATATAAATAAAAATAAATATATAAAATGGATTTACGTGAAATATTATGTGATTTAACGAATAGATGTATTACTGAAATTAATGAAGGAGATGATATTAAACAACCTATTAAAGATAAAATTTTAAAACCATTAATTAATTATATTCTAGAACAAATTTATCCATATCTTATTTTTAGTGTATGTATTTTTGCTCTTACATTATTAGTGGCTATAATTATATTGGTATTAATATTGAAAAGTGGGACAAGTATAGGAAGTAGTATTACAGGAGGTGGCGGAATTAGTGGTGGTGGTATATGTGGTATAGGAGGTTGTTCGCATTTAAAAATGAGTTAAATATAATTTTAAAAAAAAATAAAAAAATAAAGTTTCACATTTTTCTCTTTTATTAATTTTTGTGAGAAGTTCTGTGTTTCAAATGCGTTTTGCCAGAGCGACCGCAATTCTCGAAGGTTGGTTATATTCACAAATATAGCCATTATTGTCAAGTCCTTTCGGGTCAGGAAGAGGGCGTCCAGGAAATAATTTGCGGGCACTGAAAGGTTTCCCAGCACGAGTACCAGCAAGAGCAAGAGTGCCAGCAAGTTTAGCAGCACGATGAGCACGTGTTTGGGAAGGACACTTCATTTTGTTCGAGAGTGCGAGAGTTCCCAAATGTACCTATATAAAATAATATAAAATAAATCAATTTTTAACCATTTTACTATTTTTACTATTATTTTATAATTTTAATATAAAAAAAATATATATTATTATAATAATAAATAATCTAAACTAAAATAAACTAAAATCTAAACTAAAATAAACTAAAATATAAACTAAAAAATGGCAATGTCTCATTCAATGACCGAACCAAAAGAAGTATTTATAATGATGGTAATTATGTTTATTGCGGGTTTATTTTCTAGTATGAATAATTGGGTAGATAAAATAAGTGATATTCAATTTCATTTAAATGATGTTTATATGTCATTATTAATGTGTGGTTGGAGTTTAATATTAATGGGAATTTATTATATTCACGCACCTATTCTAATGATTGGTATTGTATTTACTGGTATTATATTAATTTGTATTCGTAAACAACTTTTTATTAATGAAACACAGTATTTAAAAGGTATGATACCACACCATTCTATGGCTGTATTAATGAGTACACAATTATTAGAAAAAGAAAAAACAAATATTGAAAATAGAAATTTACATTCTAGATTAATACCAAATGTAAAAAGATTGGCAAAGTCTATTATTGATACACAAAATGATGAAATAGATTTTATGAAAAGTGCTCTCTATTATAAAAATATTATGTAAAATATAAAAACATTATTATGTAAAATATAAAATGTATTATGTAAAATATAAAATATATAAATATAATATAATAATATAAAATTATCATCATTATCATTATCATTATTAATAATGCCAGACTTATCTCAATGTTTAGTTTTATTACCAATACATTTATTTGATAGTGATACTTTAATACAATCATTAAAAAAACATTTCTCTCTGGATAAACAAACTAATTCAAAAGAACAAACTAATTTAAAAAATATAAATTTAACAAATATATATATCATTGAAGAACCTGTTTATTTTGGAGAACGTGATACTAAATTAAATTTTAACAAAATAAAACTTGTTTATCATAGAGCATCAACTAAGTCTTATAATGATTATTTACAAGATAAAACGATTATAAAAAAATTAAATGATTTATTTAATGATAAATCCCCCTCACAAACCACTTCAAACATCAAAGTATCTTATTTAAATTACGATGAATTAAAAACAAAATCTAGTTATAATTCTATAAATAAACATTCCCAAATATATATGTTTGATCCAGTGGATACCTATTTAGAAGAAAAATATGCTAAATTATTTAAAAAAAAACTAACTTATTTAGACACTCCTCTATTTTTATGTTCCAATACAAATTTAGAAGAGTTTCATAAGTCTAAAACAAAAGAAGATACTTATACCCACGCTAGTTTTTATAAATGGCAAAAAGAGAGATTAGATATTCTAAAAAATGAAAAATCCTACGATACAGAAAACCGTAATAAAATGCCATTAGATACTAAAGTTCCTCCTCTTCCTAAAAATGATGCTAAAGTATCTAATAAACCTAATGCTAAGCCAAATCCCAAACATAATTCCAATCCCTATTTAGTAGAAGCGATTACTTATGTAGAAAAACATTTTACAAATAATTTAGAACCTTTATATGTAAAAGATGGTAAAAAAATAACTCCCGAATCAATACATTTTCCCATTACTCATAAAACTAGTATTGCTTGGTTAGAGCATTTTTGTAAGCATCGTTTAGAAGAATTTGGGCTTTATGAAGATAGTATTGATAGTGTCCCTCGCAATTTTCTTTTCCATTCAACTATTTCACCAATGTTAAACATTGGTTTAATTACACCAGAACAAGTTGTCTCCATTGTATCTAATTATTACACTAAACATAAACATATTTCTATATCTACGTATGAAGGTTTTATTAGACAAGTCATTGGATGGCGTGAATATCAACGTTATATTTATAAATATATTGGGAATAAAATGAGAAACAGTAATTATTTTAATAATAAACATAAATTATCAACAGAATGGTATAATGCTACTACCACTATAAAACCAGTTGATGATGCTATTATGTTGGCGATGAATGATGGTTATATACATCATATATTAAGGTTAATGGTGGTTGGTAATTTTATGAATTTAGTAGGAATACATCCAGATGAAGTTTATAAATGGTTTATGGAATTTGCGTTGGATAGTTATGATTGGGTAATGATAGGAAATGTATATAGTATGGCTTTATGGGCTGATGGTGGTATGACAATGAGAAAACCATATATCTCTGGTGATGGCTATATTATGAAAATGGGTAATTATAAAAAAAAAGGAGAATGGAATATGATTTGGAATACGGTGTTTCATCATTTTATAGATAGAAATTCAAAACAATTATCATCAACGTATTATAATGGTATTGTTAAAGCATGGGCACGGAAAACTAAAAGTGAAAAAGATAAAGAATTAACTGTTGCTAATGAATTTATAAAAAAAATTACAAAATAAAAAAATAACTAAATAAAAAAATAACTAAATAAAAAAATAACTAAATAAAAAAATAACTGAATAAAAAAAATATAACATAATATTAATACAATCTATAAACTTAATTAAATAAAATAAAATCAATTTAAATTAAACAACTATAGTAATACTAATAAAATGGATGATATTGAGTATTTTTTTCTTAAAATCGTTATAGGCATTACACTATTTGCTTTTATTTTTAATATTATATTATTTTATAATACTGAATTTGAAAAAGAGATTACAATAAAAGAAAAATATGTTGTGAACGATGGAAGTAATTTTTATTATTATATCATTAGCACTGATAATAAAATTTACAATATTGTTGATGTATGGTGGAAAGGTGAATTTAATAATGCTGATGATTATGCCCAATTAAATGTTGGTAAAACATATCGTGTAAAAGGTTATGGTATTCGTGTTCCTTTTTTAAGCATACATTATAAAATATATAGTGTTGTAATGTAAAAAAAATTTTCACCCTTTCGGGCGAGTTTGTTTTTTTGGAGTCGTGTTGTGAGTGGTGATGACTACTTCTCTCTGAGAGTAAGCGAATTAACCCTGTTGAGTTCTTCACATACGTCTGCGTGGGAGAAGAAGCGCTGGATGTCTTCATATCCCAATTCATCCGAATACATGAGATTTCCATCATTACCAACTAATGCTGTTTCAAATACAGCAGACCCTAGAGTCTCCATAGTCAAACGTTCGTTCGCATCAGGCGGAACACTGACTGACACAACTTGACCCGATGGTAAAATTATTCGAAAACAATGGTGTGTAATGTCGTCTGTGATGGAAAAATTGGTAGATTTACGTAGAGTGTTCGCGAGTAATTTCACTGCTGCTGTGCATGTTTGTCTGTTTCCCATTTCTAGGAAAGCAAGAGAGCGCGAGAGTGCGAGAGTGCGAGAGTGCGAGAGTGCGAGAGTGCGAGAGAGCAAGAGAGCAAGAGAAGGTTGGGTTCTGTGATCGTATATTCGCGTTGTGCCACAGAATAATATTTATCAATTTAAAATTTAAAAATCAATTTTTGTCATTTTTCCGAAAAATGCTGAAAAATACTGAAAAATTAAAAATTAAAAGTAAAAAACTCTAAATAGATACTTTAAATAAACCTCAAAATTAACAAAACTACCCACATTCTATATTAAATCTAAAATACTTCTAAACATAGATAGATAATAAGAAAAAATAATCCACCATAGATAAAATGTTTAAATGGTTTTAAATGAGGAGCATAACTTGAAATAGGGATTAAATTATTAGTAAAACTTAAAATGACCATATAACCTAGAAATGTAATAAGTAAAGCAATAAGCATTTTTCTTAAAGTTTGACATTCTATGTGTTGAGAACCTTGAAACCCTTCTTCAATATCTTCATCATTATCCATATCCATATCATTATCCATATCATTATTCATATCATTATCCATATCATTATCCATATCATTATCCATATCATTATCCATATTATTATCCATATCATTATCCATATTATTATTCATATCATTATCCATATCATTATCCATATCATTATCCATATCATTATTCATATCATTATCCATATTCATATTATCATTCATATCATCATCTATATCCATATCATTATTCATATTATTAGATTTCATTCCACCTTTATTACCACCCATATTAGTAACCATATTATTATTATTATTATTATTATTTTTATTATTTTTATTATTTTTATTTGATATATTATTTCTAGGTAAAGTAGGTGCTTTTCTTTCAATAGTATTATTTTTAGATTTAGTTGCAATAGGTATATCTGAATTTATAGTTCTACCTTTAGGGACGGGGGGAGGAGAATTGTTATTATTGTTACGATTAACATTTGATAATTCTTTATCAACATCACTAATTGCCATATTTGCTTTAGTGTAATTAACTGCTTGTTTTAAATTCGCAAGCATCATTTCATCATCAGCAGTAAATGATTCAAAACCTTCAACATATTTTGATGTATTACCAACAACCATTTTAAAATAAATATTTATAATTTATATTATTATTAATATATATTATTTTTTATTTTTATTAATATATATTATTTTTATTTCATTTATAAATAATTAATTAAAAAATAAAAAATAAAAAATAAAAAATAAAAAAAAATTATTTGTAAATCTCATACTTTTATATTATCCAGCATTACCAGCATTACCAGTAATGCTAATTTCATTATTATTTTTGTGTGTATTAAAAATTAATATTTTATCATTAAAACCACAAATCATTTTGTAAGTTTAATTATTATTATTATAATTATTAATATTACAAAAAAAAATCAATTTTTTTTATAAATATTATTTTTTTCTTTTTTTTATATAATTAATTATTTAATTAAATTTTTAAATAATTACATTTCAGTTCTCATTTCATTTTCAGGTGTCATTTGTTGTTGTTCTTGCATCATTTGTTGTTGCATTTCAGGTGTCATTTGTTGTTGTTCTTGCATCATTTGTTGTTGCATTTCAGGTGTCATTTGTTGTTGTTCTTGCATTATTTGTTGTTGCATTTCAGGTGTCATTTGTTGTTGCATTTCAGGTGTCATTTGTTGTTGTTCCATTTCTTGGTGAGATTGACAAACACCTGTATCCATATTACACATACCATTATCCATAGGCATTTCCATTTGTGTTTTCATATCCATATTCATATCCATATGCATATCCATATCCATACCAGGAACTTGAAATGGTTTTTCTTCAGGCTTTTTAAACATTTGTGGTTTAAACATATACATACCAACCATAACAACTAAAGCAATAACGGCTACAATAACCATTTGTGTGTTATTTGAAATAAATTCAGTAATAAAGTCTAACATTTTAGTTTTAATTTAAATTAAATAGTAATTGTTTATTAAAATTTAATTATTTTTTATTTTATTGATAATAACCGAATTAAATAAAAAAAATACTAAAATATAATTATAAAATTAAATAAAAATACTAAACACTTATTTATTTCATAACATAACCATATTTAGATAAAAGTTCATTAATATCATCATCTGTCATTATATATTCAAGTTTAGGTTTAGTTTGTTCTGGAGTATATTCTATTTCAACAAATCTTTTATTTATTAATTTAGTATTTATTAACGATGTTGTTTCATTAATTTCAGTTAATAATGATTTGTTTGTTGGTATATTAGCACAGAATTGATTATCTATATGTATTGCTAAAATATGTTCTTTGTTTAAAGGATTATTTTTAATAGTATATGTTTTATAATCAGAATAAGGGTTCCCGTAATGTAAAATACGGTGTGTTTTATAACGATTTTCAAAAGGTGTTGTTGGTTTATAAATAGACATTTTTTATTAGTTTATTAGTTTATTGTATTAAAGTATTTTATTATATTGTATTCTATTGTATTATATAATAAATATTTTAATATATGTATATATATTATAAATAATATTATTTTTAAATTTATATATATATATATATATATTAATATACTAATCTAATAAATTTTTTATAATGACAAAATCAACAATAAAAAAATCAACAATAAAAAATATAAAAAAATCAAAAAAATCAAAAAATCAATTAAATAATATAATAAATTTAAATAATTTATTTAATAATGAAAATTCTAAAGTATTAAAACCCTCAAAAACCTCAAAAACCTCAAAAACCCAAAACTTCTCAAAACAACATAATTTAAATAATTATAATAAAGATAAAAAATTACTTTATAAAATAGTTAGTAATATGTATAGTTTAGATAATCCAATAAATTATCATCTTATTAATTATAATGATAATGAAACAAAATTATTAGTAAAAAAAGGATTAGATAATTTTAAATTATGTAAGTCTTATAATTTTGATATATTAAATGAAGATTTTAATAAAATAGATAAATTACATACTATTACACATTTATTAAAAAATGAAATGAATTTATCAAAAAATGAAAGAGAAGTTAGAGAAATAGAAGAAGATTTAACTAGAGGTGTAAATACATATATTAATATAAATTATAAAAATTTACCAATAAAATTTTCAAATGCGTTTTGTAAATTATGGGAAATATTAAAAGTGTTTGATGATATTGTTCCAAGATATAATATAAATAAATTTCAACATCATCAAAAACAACACCAACCACACCAACCACACCACACACAAAAATTTAAAGTTTTTCATATTGCTGAAGCACCTGGTAATATGATAGAAGGATTAAAATATTTCACAAAAAAAAAGAGGAAAAATATAAATTTAAATCATTATGATTGGCGAGCAAATAGTCTTAATCCTGATAGTTTAAAAAATCAAGAAATTTATGGAAAAGGTAAAATATTTAAAGATGAATTTAAATTAATGAAAAATAATCCAAATAAATGGTTATGGGGCGAAGATGATACTGGTGATATTACTAATACCACAAATATAAAATGGTTTAGAGATTATATAAATAATCAATGGTTAAAAAATAAAGATGATAAACTTGATTTAATTTGTGGTGATGGAGGATTAGGAACAGATAATGAACCTTTTTTATTACATAAATTAGATTTAGCACAAGTAATAATGGTATTAGCGTGTAGTAGTATAGGAGGTTCGTGTATTATAAAACATTTTACACCTTATATATATACTAATCAAGAAACAAAAAATGCTACAAGTTTTTTTATAGGTTTCTTATATCTTTATTTTATTACATTCGAAAAAGTAAATTTATTTAAACCTTATACAAGTAATCCCGATAGTGGTGAATTTTATGTTATAGGAACAGGATTTAAAGGTATTGATGAACAACATTTAACTAATTTATATTCTATTTTAGATAACTTTAAATTAAATGATGGTCTTATAAAAGAAAATAATATTCCAGAAACATTTACAATACAAATAATAAATTTTTTGAAAAAAATTAATAAATTAAATATAAATACTGTAAAAAAATATAATTTATTATTAACTTGTTATAAAGAAACAAATGATAAAGAAAACGAAAATAAAAAAATAAAAAAAAATAGTAAAACGAAATATAGTAAAGAACAACATACTACCTATAATTTATCAAATATTTATAAATTATCAAATAAATTATTTGATTGTAGTTTAATATTTAATAAAGAATTTAAAAAAGAAGTATTAATACCTAGATATAAAAAATGGATAGAATTATATCATTTTGAGTAAAATGTATTAATATTTATTATAAACATTATCCATAAATTTAATACTTGTTAAATAAATTAAATAAATTAATAATAGTATTAAAATAATAATTACAATAGGATATATTTTAGTCATTAATGAATTTTGTTGTTTATAACCATCAACAATTTCAAGATTTAGTTTAAGTTTTTCATCTAATGTTTCATATTTATCTTGTTTATTAGAAATGTAAGCCACATCTTCATTTATTTTTTCGTAATTATCTTGTTGTCTTCCCATAATAAGATTATTTTGTTGTATTCTTTCTTTTGCTTTGTTAATTTCATTTTTGATATCTAATAGAAATTTATTGTAATCACTAGTAGATTCTTCAATGTTCTTATTAATATCAATTAATTGATTTTCTATCTTATTAACCTCTGTTTCTATCACATATAAATAATTATGTTTCTCTTCAGCAATTTGAGAAAGATAGGTATTTATTTGTTGTTGTGTTAAATCAATTCCTTTAGGGTTAGGTAAAGCATTAATCTGTTCATTTTTTTGTACTCTCGAAAGAGTGTTATTTTGATTTATATCACGTATTTTCTCTTCGTAATATGTTGATGTTTTATCAAATAATTTTCTATCATAATCTAATCTATTTCTCATATATTGTTCAATTTCTTCGTAATTATCTCTAATATTAATTTGTAATGCTGAAAATGCTTTATTCATATTTTCTAAAGCAATTTTATCATTATTTAAATTTTTAAGACTGGTTAGTATATTTTCTTTTGTAACAATATAGTCAACACCAGTATATTCTCCATATTTATTATTTAATTGGGTTTCTTTTTTAGCAATCATTAACCATTGGACGCTTTCGTTTTTACCATAAATAAGTTTTAATGGTTCTTCAACATTTTTAAAACTTAAATAAAAATCAGTATACTGTATTGATTCAAACAACACTTTGTTATTCACTTTACTAACAGTCCAAGAAGCCATTGTTCCTATACTAGTGCCTGTAAAACTGGCTCCCCATTCAGTATTTGCTATTAAATATTTACCATAAGGAGACATAATTGAATACACATTATTATTTTGAGGTATTAATGTAAAATAAAATTCATCTTGATTTAAAGTGGAATCATTAATATCTCGTGTAAAATACAATTCATTATTAGTATCACACGCCATATAATCACCATTGTTTGTAACTAACATTACTGTATTTGTATTTTCATTTGATAATTTAGGACTTAATTTTTTAGAGCGGGTATTATATAATGAATAATTACGTTCCATACCAGTAGAAGGAGTTTTAAATTCTTTAGGTAAAACCCCAGTCGTAGCATCTTTAAACGTAGCAACACAATTGTCATATTGTTCTGGAGTTAATAAACCTTCACTTTGCATTTTACTACACCAATTAATTGTTTTTGTTTTGACATCATGATAATTTGTAAAATTTTCAATCATTTGTTCTTTATTCATTTTGTCTTTATTCATTTTGTCTTTATTCATTTTGTCTTTATTCATTTTTATTAATTAATATATATATATTATTTTTCTTGTTATTTTATTTATATTATTTAATATATAAATATTATTTTTCTTGTTATTTTATTTATATTATTTAATATATAAATAGGTTATATTTTAATAATTAATTTAATATAAAAATAAAATAATTTTAATTAAAATAAATTTATATATTTATATTATTGTTTTAATGGTCTAGAATGTTTTAAAAGCCAAATATTTAAAAAATCAAACATATCAATAGTGCTATATATATTATATTTTTTTGTTAATAAACTAAATATTGATTGATCATGACGATGTTCTTTAAAACCAGTTTTATTTTTAATATTACTATTGTTATCATTTATAAAATGATAGTTACTTGATAATAAATACCAATTATTTACAAGTTCCCTAGTTTTTTTATTATTTAATATCATGATTGCTCCTGCTTGTCTTTGACGAGTGTTTAAATAATAATTAGTATTCATATCTAAATAATGTATTAAATCCATTTTATTCCACACATATTCTGTGCATAAAATTTTACAAAAACTTCCAATTATATAATCACTTTTAATTTTATCAAATAATTTTATAAACTTATCTTTATCAGAATGAAATATAATACTTGAATCAAAATATAATAATATATCATCTTCATTCATTTTTTCTAACTGTTTTTTAATAATATAACTTTTCCATAACCAATATCCATAACCTCTTTTATTATTTTCTATAAATTTACTATGATTATTCCAAAAACAATAATCTTTTTTTAAATCTTCTTCTGTTAATAATATAAGTTTATCAAAAACATTTAATTTCTTTATTAAATCTATGCATCTTTCTGCTCTTTTTTTATATTCACCTGTTGTTCCAAATGTTAAAAATATTTTCATTTTTATATATAATTATATATAAATTAATAGTTTAAAACTTATATATATATATATATATATATATAAAAA
>Ga0209534_10004732_pt1 | contig 12375 bp, 13 predicted proteins | sample COG_07_FD_184751 | JGI IMG/M metagenome (GOLD analysis project Ga0209534, IMG submission 184751) | Pelagic Microbial community sample from North Sea - COGITO 998_met_07 (SPAdes) (version 2) | ecosystem: Environmental > Aquatic > Marine > Neritic zone/Coastal water | place: Helgoland, sampling... | reverse complement strand
AGCTTGCTGTTGTAGAGCTTTGTGCACTCACTGTGGCTGTTGCCGTAGCACCACTAGAGGAACCAGAACCGCCTGTTGATTGAGAGCATAAATCAAGCGCTTGAGTCGCTTTGTAGGGGCCATCATTCGCAAGCTCTTTGGTGCCCATGTTTGCAATTGAGCATAAAATTTCTTGGGCATTATTCAAAGATTCTTGAACTTCCTGATCTGCGACATAGTTTTCAAAGGTATCGGTGTCATAATTTTGTTGAGCACCAACAAAAAATGGCAATATTATAAGTGCTGTTAGGTAAGCTAATTTATTTATATTTTTCATGGTATTTCCTCTTATTTATAATGTTTCGATAACTGCAATAGCATCAGGAATTTCAAAACCAGTGCTTTGGAGCCTAATTATGTTAACCGTAATTGCCTGACTGGTCGTTAGGGTTCCATCTGAGGCAACAATTGTTACAGAGTAAGAACTTTTAACAAAGAAATCTGGTGCTGTTTTAAAAGTTAAGACGCCGTCACTGGATATAGAAAAACTTCCAGCGTCCGTGCCTTCTAGTGAAAGCGTTAGGGTATCCCCATCGACATCGCTTGTTGACATATCGGCAACTTCTATACTTCCACTAACAGCTCTAACTGTTAATGGACCATCAATCGAAGGTGCATCGTTTATGGGAGCGACTGAAATCGTCACAACAGCAGTGCCAGTCTCAGAACCCTGCGTAACACTATATGTGAATGAATCAGAGCCATTGAAGTTAGCTGAGGGGAGGTAAGTAACAGTGGTGCCGCTAATAGTAAGTGTTCCATTTATAGGTGCGGTAACGATTCCAATAGTTGCAGTAACTCCTGGGGCAAGTGAGTCATTAACAGCAACATCTATTGCGATAGCAGTATCCTCATCGGTTGCCACAGTGTCATCAAAAGCAAACACTAATGGGCTTAGCTCGGAAACTGTTACAGACTCTTGAGAGGCGATATAACCCTTAATATCAGTCGTATAGTTTGAAATTAAAGATGCAGATGCGGATCCATTGGCAATAGCAACAATATCTGATTGAAGAGCTTTTAAACTAAAGTTTAATATAGATCTGGTTACAGCATTCGATGATTTAACTTGAATTAGAGGCAAAATTGCTGCTAAGGCATCTATGGTATTTGTTTTGCTGGCATCTGATATTGTAAGAGACTTAGCGACAATAAGGCCTTCCATTACACTAGAAATGAAATCACGAGACTCAATGTCAACCTTCAGATTACTGGCAGCAAAAGCCGTTTCTATTTCAGACGCAATTCCTTCAAAATAATCTGCAGTGTTATCCGCTCCACTAGTAAGATCGTTGGTTAAGTTGGTGAGTGCTAAAGCCAAGACAGTTAGCTGATTGCCCTTTTCATAAAGAATTGCATAATTATTGCCCGAGTTTTTATTGGCAACCGGATCGGTTGTAAAAATATCTAATGAGCTATCAATACCAAGGGCTGTATAAATATCATCGGGACTGTCCATGAACGATGCTATGGTTGTTATCGGTGTAACTACAGGCGCTTCAATGTAGCCCGAATTAGGGGCAACGAGGACCAAGTCTGCTAAAAGTGTTTGCGTGTCAACGTCTGTCCCACCAAGACTAACAAATGAACCATTTGAATGTTTGAGTGTGAATGCACCGGATGAATCTGATGTTGCTGAAGCCTCTGATCCATCAAGTTGATAGTTGTCATTAGAATCAATAAAGACAGTTGCATCTGACAAGTATCCATCAACAATAACTCCTTCTGAATTTCTAAAACCACTAACACTGGTAGAGCCACTAGCTGTTCCACATGTGAGTGAGAAAGTATTGGAGCCAGTTGCAGTAATAGTTACTTGCTCTGATCCTGAGGACGCCTTAGCTCCTGACCAAGAGCCTGAGGCTATTGCTGAGCATGAGGTGCTGCTTGAAGTCCAGGTTAAAGTAGCCGAAGATCCAACCAAGGCTTCGGAGGCACTTGATGAAATAGTGAGAGTGGGAGCTCCCCCACCACCACCGCCGCCGCCGCATGATGAAATAATCAAGATCGCGGGAAGAATAAGATATAGTTTAGATGTGTTCAGCATGACGTTCCTCAAATAATTTAAGACTTGGTAATAAGACGAATTAACATTAATTTAAAAGTAATGTGTAAATAAAATGTATTGTTAATTGAAAAATTATCTCACTTTTTTTTGAATAATAAAAGAAACTTTAGTTAATTGTTTTGTTAAAAATTATATTTAATTTCAAGACCGAGACTGCCAAAGTTTTGAGTAAAATAATTCTCAGTTCTCTGATTTACAGCAATTGGCTCAAAGCCTAAAAGATTATTTTGGAAAAAATTGCCATAAATAGCAAAATCAAAAGCATCGTATTTTAATTTTATGCCAGAAGTAAGTTTGAAGTTTGAGTTTGGTAGACTGGTTGCGGACTCATAATCTCCGTGATCTATGTAAAGAGCAGATATCTCATAAAAAAAACTAAAAGGATCATAGGCTAATTTGAACTCTTTTTTTATTGTCACATTGATTTGATTTGTTGTCCAAGATGTTCTTTGGGGAAGGCTTTTTAAGATACCATCAATGGCGCTTCCAAGTGATGACCCGCCTACATTCAAATTTAATATAAAGCTAGATGTTATTCCCTCTAAGGGTGTTATCCAAAAATATTGATTCTTCGTTTGCTCTAAGCCTATGGCAATCTCATCAGCCACAGGGGCATCAAGTGCAAAATTATAATTTAATGCTATTGATTCGTTGCGACCATCTATTAACAAAATTGAGCCATTTAGATCCGAGTATTGCGCATTAGAGTTTGAGATTATTAGATCAGAAGAGTCACATGTGCCAATTACCATCGATCCAAATGAGTAGCAGTCAATGAACTGCCGATCAGCTACCTGGTCTTTCATAGCCAATGAAAGAGCAGATTGTGGTGAGAGGAAATAAAAAACCTCGTATTTATTTTTTTCAGCAGATAGTGTAACTTTTTTGGGCTCACTGGCCCTCGCCACATTTAATTCAAACTCAGATCTAGCTACCAGCAAACCAAACTCTCTCTTAACAAATAAAAATTCATAGTTGGTTTGAGAACTAGTATCAAATGAGCTAGGTATTTCGGGCAAAAAACTCCAATCCTTATTTGCTTGGCTATTATTAAGTTTTAGGTAGCCTGAATTTGCAGAAACAAAGCCACTAAAACAAGTTAGAAACATGAGTAATTTAAACAATTTCATTTATTCATAATACATGAATGAATATCCAAGCAAAGTTATAAAAAAATTCTATATCTTGATCTCACTTAAATAGCTTCATCAAGCTTGATGTATCTAAATCACCGAAACCTAATTCTGATAATTGATTGTATTTATTTAGAACTTTTTTTGATGTGTCCAGATTCAAATCAAGAGATTTGGAATGCTTAAGGGCAATCTTTAAGTCCTTGATCATCAAATCAACAGCAAATCCAAATTTAAATTCACCTTTAATCATGCTATGGAATCGATTATCCATTTGCCAAGATTGAGCAGCTCCGCCAGATATAGCAGCCAAGACCTTATTCATGTTTAGATTGGAGTTTTTTCCAAGCATTATTCCCTCAGACAACCCTTGAATGAGGCTTGCGATGCATAATTGATTCACCATCTTTGTCAATTGTCCATGACCACTAGGGCCTATGTGAGTTATTAGCTTAGAGTAAGTCCCAAGCAGGGAATTTATTAATGGTAGCTTTTTGTTTGGACCCCCCAACATAACAGATAAAGTTCCATCTATAGCGCCCGCTTCACCCCCGCTAACTGGCGCATCAAAAAATGATATATTTTTATCTAGGATTTTAGGATGCTGAGAGATTGATGAAACTAAATCTAGCGAGGTTGTTGAGTGATCAATAATAAAAGAATTAACTTTAAGTAACTTTAATAAGCCGCTTTTAAGAATTACCGAGGAAATAGAAGCGTCATCTTTTAAACATGTTAGTAGTCCATCAAATTTCACAGAGCAGTCATTCAGGGCTGTGAGTTGAGTTCCACTATATTTCTTAACCCATTGTGCCGAGACTGATGATGTTCTATTAAACACATAAATATCTAAATTACGATCACGGGATAGATGACCAGCCATGGGAAAACCCATGGTACCAAGTCCTGCAAAAAGATATTTCGGCTTAGATTTTTGCAAGCTGTGATTCCGCAGATGATGCATCAAGAGCACCGCCCTCCTCTACATCCAGCGCTTTGATAACACCATTCTCAATGGCCATGGCAAACCTCATGCATCTCTTGCCAAGCCCAAACCCTGATGCATCCATTACCAATCCAAGTGCTTGTGTCAAGTCACTGTTTCCATCTGCAATCATGTCGATACCATTAGCATTAGAGGCTTCAGACCAGGCTTTCATAACAAAGGGGTCATTCACTGATATGAAGACAACTGAATACCCTTTAGCTTCAAAGCTAGAAAGATGCTCAATATAACCTGGTAAATGTGATACATGACAAGTGGGCGTAAACGCACCTGGCACTCCTACCAACATGACTTTTTTGCCAGCCAAGTACTCTGATGAATCAACCTCTTGTAATTCACCGGCCACAACCAAGCGTAATGTTTGAACTGGAAAATTGCTGTTAACTTCTATGGTCATAATAACTCCTTAAATTTTTATAAATTCTAACCTATTTTAAGCAATAGTATGTTTATTTTTATGTTCTATTGTTTTAGCATGCTAAAACAGGTAGAATCCTTTTTTATGAAATTACCAAACATTATAAATGAACTTAAATCACCAAAAGAAGTTGAAAACTTCATAAAAGATTTATGCACTCCATCGGAGATAAAAGCAATAAATGAAAGATGGGAAGTTGCGCAATTGCTCTATAAGAAAGATAAAAGTTATAGAGAGATTGCTGCTGAATTAAAGACATCAACAGCAACTGTTACGCGAGTAGCAAGATTCCTATTTTCTGAGTCAAATAATGGATATCAAAATGCATTTAAAAGAATCAAATGAAAGATAAAAAAATTACTATCGCAATACAGAAAAAAGGCAGGCTGTCAGATAATAGCAAGAATTTATTAGAGAAGTCTGGCATTAATTTTCGCACATCAGGTGAGAAACTTTTAGCTCGATCTTCAAATATGAACATAGATATCCTGCTTGTTCGCGATGATGATATTCCCTCACTTGTTTCTAAGGGTGTGGCTGATTTAGGTATTGTTGGTGAGAATGTCTTAGCAGAACAGACGGCAACAAATACTCAACTCAAAGCTCATACTATTTTATCTTTAGGTTTTTCAAAGTGCTCATTGGCATTCGCTAAACCCTCCTCCTCTAATATGAAAAATTTAAGCAATAAGGCCATTGCAACCTCTTATCCTGGTTTAGTTAAAAAATACCTAAAGCAAAATAAGATCAAAGCAGAAATTATTAAAATTAATGGTTCTGTGGAGTTAACACCCTATATTGGGATAGCAGACTGTATATGTGATCTTGTCTCCTCTGGGGCGACCTTAGAGGCTAATAACCTTATTCAATTTAAGACTCTGATGATCTCTGAAGCCGTTCTCATTGCAAATGAGAGCAGAAAGAATATCCAAGCACCAAAAGTTTTAAGCTTAGTAAAGAGGTTTGAGGGAGTTATTAACGCAGCAGAAAGCAAATACGTCATGCTCAATGCTGAAGAAAAATCAATAGATAGGATTTGCAAACTGCTACCAGGAGCAGATTCGCCAACTATTATTCCGTTGCAAGAAAATGGTAAAGTTGCAATTCATGCTCTTTGCACAGAACCGGTCTTCTGGGAAACGATGGAGAATTTAAAGACCAGTGGAGCATCATCAATTTTGGTCATGCCTGTAGAAAAAATTCTTTACTAAGATGAAATTAATTAATAGATCTATTAATACAAAATCGATCAATTGGTTTTCTTTGCCAGACTCCAATCGTGAAATTGAGTCTGTGGTGAAGGATTTTAAAGATTTAATTCTTGCAAAAGGAACTCCTGCTTTAACTGCTATCAATAAACAATTGGGGTTAAAAGAGATCAAGTCTTACAAGGTTACCTCAAGAGAAATTAGCGCCTCAGAACAAGCTGTTTCAGATGAGCTAAAGAACGCTATTTTAACAGCATCTAAAAATATCCAACTTGTGTGTGAGAGCGAAAAAATTAATCTTTCTTCAAATCCCATTGAAACTACCAAAGGCATTAATATATGGAAAGAGTTTAGATCTATTGATTCTGTTGGTCTTTACGTCCCTGGTGGGACAGCCCCATTAATATCGTCTTTATTGATGCAAATTATTCCAGCAACCGTTGCTGGGTGTTCAAATATTGTTGTTTGCTCACCTCCAGATATTGAGGGAAAGATTTCCCCTGAGATCTTATGGATTTGTAAATTATTTAATGTTAATAATATTTATAAGGTTGGTGGAGCCCAAGCAATCCTTGCCATGGCTTATGGGACAACGGTGGTTCCTAAAGTTTCAAAAATCTTTGGCCCTGGCAATGCTTATGTAAGTTTCGCAAAGGAACTAGTATCTAAGGATGTAGCGATAGATTTACCAGCAGGCCCCAGCGAAGTCATGATTGTTACAAATAATCTTAATAATGCTGCGTTAGCTGCGGCGGATGCCTTGTCTCAGCTTGAACATGGAGTTGATTCAAAGGCCTTTGTTGTTTCTCAAAATCTAAATGTTTTAAAAAAGGTAAAGTCCGAGGCGCTCAAGCAAAAAAAGAAATTAAAGCGAGAGTCCATTTTAAATGAGAGCATAAAAAATCTTATTCTTATTAAATCTAAATCTATTGCTGATACCTCTCTGCTCATCAATGAATGCGCACCGGAGCATTTAATTTTACTTGATGAGGACTATGCTAGGTGCCTTCCAACTATTAAGAATGCTGGATCAATATTTTGTGGCTCCTTATCCCCTGAATCATTTGGAGATTATGCCTCTGGTTCAAATCATGTCCTCCCAACAAACGGAAAGGCAAAAACTTATTCAGGCCTAGGCATCAAAGATTTCGGGAAACAGATTTCAGTACAAGTCGCTTCGGCAGAAGGGTTTATGAATCTTAATGACACCGTTACCACCTTAGCCTTAGCTGAAGGACTCGATGGGCACGCTGCTGCGGTAGATGCAAGAAGAGACCGTGTCAAAGAAACTGAGAAATCTCGGTCCTGTGTTGAGATACGCAAAACCAATGAGACGAATATTTATATTAATCTGAATTTAGATGGTACGGGCAAGTATTCAATAAACACAGGCCTTAGTTTCTTGGATCATTTATTAGAACAATTTTCTAAGCACAGTAAAATTGATTTGCATTTAATGTGCGATGGAGATTTGCACATAGATGAGCATCATACGATAGAAGATATTGCCATTACTCTAGGCTTAGCCATTAATTCAGCATTGAGTGAAAGGGTTGGTATCTCAAGGTATGCTAGTGTTGAGACGCTGGTGATGGACGAAGTTAAATGCTCTGTCAGTATTGATTTAGCCTCTCGGAGACATCTAAGTTTTCAATGCTCTGAGCTTAGGGAGAAAGTTGGTGATTTCCCTGGAGAAATGTTGGAGCATTTTTTTATATCCCTTATTAATTCAGCAGCTTTAACCTGTCACATAGAAACAGTCGGACAAAATTCACACCACCTTCTTGAAGCAACGATCAAGACATTTGCAAGAGCGCTTAAGCAAGCAATTATAATAGAAGGCTCTGAGTCATCCTCAACAAAGGGTGTCATGTGAGCATCGCCATCATTGATTGCGGTGGAGCCAACCTTCGGTCAGTACAACATGCTTTTCATCTGAAGGGTTATGAGGCGAATATTACAACTGAGAAAACGCAAATAGGCCAAGCCTCGCATATTGTTATTCCTGGTGTTGGCTCAGCAGGAATGGTAATGAATGCACTTAATTCTTTGCACCTCACGAACCTAATTAAGGAACTCAAGCAGCCTGTATTAGGTATTTGCATTGGTATGCAGATTCTTTATGAATATTCCCAGGAACAGAACACCAAATGCTTAGGTATTATTAACGGAGAAATAAAAAAACTGCCGATTGAGCAGGGAATTAAGATTCCCCAAATGGGTTGGAATGAAGTGATCTTTGATCAAAGTGCCCTATCCAATCTAAGCAATCATTACTACTTTGCAAATAGTTATTACGCCGAGGGGTCTCTAGAAACTGCAGCGGTAACAGATTACAAGGTAACTATGTCTTCGGTGGTAATTAAAAATAATTTTATAGGATGTCAATTTCATCCAGAAAAATCATCCGTTGCTGGTGAACAATTTCTAGATTATTTTCTAGGATTAAAATGACTATATTGCCTGCAATTGATATTAAAAATGGCAAGTGCGTTCGTTTGTTACAGGGAGACTTTAAGCAGTTAACTGACTACAATCTAGATCCGTTGAGACAAGCAGAAGAGTTTTTAGACCATGGCTTCAGCTATTTACATGTCGTTGATTTGGATGGAGCTCAGTCAGGTTCACAAGATAACTTATCCATCATTAAACAATTAGCATCTAATCCCCGATTAAAATTAGAGGTTGGTGGCGGCATCAGAAGTATTGAAAAAGCAAACAACATGATTGAGCTTGGCGTGACTCGAATTATTGTAGGTACTGCTTTGTTTGAAATACCCAGTTTTTTAGACGATCTGCAGGCAAACTTTGATCCAGATCAAATAGTTCTTGGTTTAGATTTCAAATACATCCAAGGACAACCTATGATTTTTACCCATGGATGGCAGAATCAATCCTCTGTTAACTTAATAGAGTTTTTAAACACTTATTCTTACTTTAGCAATGTTCTGGCAACTGATATCAGCCTAGATGGAGCAATGGAAGGTCCAAGCTTGCTTGCTTATGAGGGAATTTTAAAAAGCTTCCCTTCGATTAATCTAATTGCTTCTGGAGGCATATCTTCTATTAAGGATATAGATAATGTAAAAAAACTTGGATGCAAGGAGGTAGTTGTTGGGAAAGCTATTTACGAGAAAGCTTTTAGCCTGAGGGAGCTAGCTAATGTTGTGTAAGAGAATTATCCCTTGCTTGGATGTCCAAAATGGATTGGTGGTTAAAGGGGTGCAATTTAAGAATCATGAAGTCATGGGAGGTATTACTGAGCTAGCTGCCAAATATTCCCAGATGGGTGCAGATGAGTTAGTTTTTTATGATATTTCTGCCAGTACAGAAGATAAAACAGTCGATAAAAGCTGGGTGCAGCAAATATCAAAGGTTATCAATATTCCATTTTGTGTGGCAGGCGGAATTAAATCTTTAGAGGATGCAAGACTAATACTCAATGAAGGGGCTGATAAAATTTCAATTAATACACCTGCCTTGATAAATCCAACGCTGATTAAGCAACTGAGCGATGAGTTTGGCTCACAATGTGTTGTGGTTGGCATGGATATTAAGACGATTAATTCTAAACACCTTGTTCATGCTAAAACAGGAAATGAAAACACAGCTTATTCTAGTGAGAGAGAGGCATCTGATTGGCTGGAAGAGATTCAAAGTTTAGGTGCAGGCGAGGTAGTTATTAACTCAATGAATCAAGACGGCATGAGAAATGGTTATGATTTGGAGTTAATTAATAATCTTTCAGACCGTTGCACGATTCCTATGATTGCATCAGGTGGTGCAGGATGCATGGAAGATTTCACACAAGTATTTGAATCTACTAATGTTGATGGTGCATTAGCAGCAAGCGTTTTTCATAAAGATGTTTTTACAATTCAAGAATTAAAAAATCATCTTAAATTAAATAAAATTAATGTCAGAGGTTAAACAATGGAATTAAATTGGGACAAAGTAAATGGACTAATGCCCGCGATCATCCAAGATGCAAATAGCTTGCAGGTATTGATGCTGGGATACATGAATGCAGAAGCGCTGGAGCTGACACAACAATTAGGTTTCGTCACTTTTTTTAGCCGTACACAGAAGAAATTATGGACAAAAGGCGAAACCTCTGGAAATAAACTTACTGTTGTAAATATCAATCATGACTGTGATAGCGACACTCTTCTTATTACAGCGCTTAATGATGGCCCAACCTGCCACCTTGGACGTGAATCATGTTTCATCAAATCACCCAGTAATACTAATTTTATAGCAAAGCTCGAGGCTGTGATTGATAGAAGTTTTAAGGATAAAAAAACTGATTCATATACTTACAGCTTGTTTGTAGATGGCATCAAGGAAATGGCCAAAAAGGTTACTGAGGAAGCTGGAGAGGTAGCAATTGCTGCAGTTACCGACGATGGCCGCGTCAAAGAAGAGTCAGCTGATTTGATATACCATTTATTGGTTATGCTTAGAAAAATGGACGTAAGCTTTAGCGAAGTCATAGATGTTCTAGAGGCTCGCTCAAGAAAATAAATCGAGCTCTAAGCTCTGGTGATTATTTTTCCATCACATAAGTATCGACTTGTTCCTTCATTTCCTTTCTAAGAACGAATAAGGCTATTAAATTAGGTATGGTAACAAGCGCAACAACAACATATGCAATATTCCATATGACTGTCGTATCAACAACAGCTGCAGCGATAAAGCAAACTACATAAATCGTCCTGTACCAAGGAACAGCACCTTCGCCAAATATGTAAGCTGTTGATCTATCTCCATAATATGACCAAGCAATGGCTGTTGAAAAAGCAAACAATAATAATCCTATTGCAACTATGTATTCACCATAGATGCCCAGAACACCAGAGCCAAATGCTTTGGAGGTTAGTTCAGCGGAGTGAATTAAAGATTTTCCTTCAACCCTTACTGATGAGTCAGCAATCTTTCCATCAGAAATTTCAAGCAAGCCACTGACTGGCTCAGCGCCTTGGTAAAAAACTACGTCTTCGGCGATAGAATTATTGTGAAAAACTGTGACGTTATCTTTTTGCATTTGACCATCAATAAGATCAAGGTTGCCAGTAAAATTTTCTACCTTAGTTGTGTCGCTGGTAAAGTTTCTTGCATCTAGTATATATTTACCTAACTCTTCAACATCTTTTGAATTATTCTCAGCATACGAGCCTGTGAAGATGGCCATAGATGATCTTTCAAATGTATTGTCATATTTCTGAGTCCAAGCACCACTTGAAAGAATGACAAGTGCTGTAACACTACAAACAACAATAGTATCGATAAACGGTTCTAATATTGAAACCATGCCCTGCTCAACTGAATGCTCAGCTTTGGCTGATGCATGAGCGATTGGAGAAGAGCCCTGCCCAGCCTCGTTAGAATATAAACCTCTTGCCACACCCAGTTTAAGACTCATAGCAAAACTGGCACCTAAAAATCCTCCAGCAGCTGCTGACCCAGAGAAAACTTGTGAAAATATAGAATGAAAAGATGGAATAATATTCTGGTAGTTTTCAGCCACAACCACTAAAGCACCACCAAAATATATTACTGCCATGATGGGAACTAATTTACTTGCGATCTTGGCAATTCTTTTAATTCCACCAGCTATGATCATCCAAAGCATGACACCTAAAACAAGTCCTGTCGTTAGTTTAGGAATTGAAAATGTAGAATCTAGAACGCTGGCAATATTATTTATTTGGGGCATGTTGCCAGATCCAATGGCACATATCATCATCAAGGCAGCGAATAAGACTCCTGCCCATCTTTTGTTGAAGCTTTTTTCAATGTAATACATCGGACCACCTGAAATAGAGCCATCAGATAGAGTTGTTCTGTATTTGTGAGCCATGGTCACTTCGACAAATTTAGTTGTCATCCCAAAAATAGCAGTGATCCACATCCAAAAAATTGCTGCAGGACCGCCAATCCAAATTGCTAGTGCCACACCCCCAATATTTCCAGTGCCAACGGCACCAGACATTGCAGTTGTTAATGCTTCAAAAGGAGTGGTCTCTCCTTCCGCATCCTCTTTTGCGTATTTTCCAGTAACAATTCTCCATCCATGGGCAAAAAATCTAAATTGAGGAAAGCCGAGGTAGGCAGTAAAAAAGATACCTGTTCCGATTAGAAAAGCAGGAAACCACCAAGAGCCACTTAGGTAACCATCAAGAAGAAGAAGAAAATCATTAAAAGCAACCATAATTAATCCTGTTTATTTTGTAGCCAATCCTCTAGATCTGTGTAGCCACCTATTAGTTCATCGTCTATAAATATTTGAGGCATTGTTCGCGCATAAGGATTTCTGATCATTAATGCATCGAAAACCTCAGGTATTTCTGCGTCATGCGCGACATAATCAATATTATTTTGAGAAAAGTAGTTTTTTGCTTTATCACAATAGAGACAATTTGATTTAGAATATATTTCAACATTTTTTAACATCAGGAGATTATAAATCAAATGTCATTATTTAATTTAAAAAACAAGTCATT
>Ga0209534_10004731_pt1 | contig 12375 bp, 13 predicted proteins | sample COG_07_FD_184751 | JGI IMG/M metagenome (GOLD analysis project Ga0209534, IMG submission 184751) | Pelagic Microbial community sample from North Sea - COGITO 998_met_07 (SPAdes) (version 2) | ecosystem: Environmental > Aquatic > Marine > Neritic zone/Coastal water | place: Helgoland, sampling... | reverse complement strand
TCCCTCAACCCTTTCAACGATTATTTTTTTTGTTGTTGGTTTTATTCTTGTTATATTAAATTTATTTTGGATTGGTCTATTACTCGCTATTCTTTGTGCAAGATTTCGTGATATACCACTTATAGTAGGTAATTTGATAGTAGCTGCATTTTTTCTTTCACCGATTTTATGGAAGGTTGACATGCTAGGCCGCAAAGCCTTTCTTGCAGAATTAAACCCAATCTATCACTTTATGGAGCTTATTAGAGCTCCCTTGTTTGGCTCAATGCCAACTACCCGTACTTACTTGGTTTGTATTTTAATGTTAGTGATAGGGAGTGCAATTACTTTCATGATTTTTTCTCGCTACCGTTCACGTATTGCTTATTGGGTGTAGTATGTCCATTATCGCTTCTGATTTAGTTGTTGATTTTCCAGTATATGGAAGTACCAGTACGCGTTCTTTTAAGAAAACTGTCCTCAATGCAGCAACAGGAGGTGTTTTAGCAAAAGACGCTAGTGAGCGAACGGTAGTTAGGGCTTTAGACCATCTTAACTTTAAGTTTACTGAGGGCGATAGAGTTGGTTTAAAAGGCCATAATGGATCAGGAAAGTCAACCCTGTTACGTGTTCTTGCTGGCGTATATGAGCCGACAAGTGGTAAGCTTACAGCTAAAGGAAAAATTAATTCAATGTTAAGCATTACTCTTGGACTGGATACGGACAGTACTGGTTTGGAAAATATTTATCTGCGTGGGCAGGTGATGGGGCTCAAAAAAGAAGAAATTGACAAGTTAACTGATGAGATTGCTGATTTTTCTGGAATTGGAGATTATATTAACTTGCCAATGAGAACCTACTCGAGTGGAATGTCAATGCGATTAGCTTTTGCAATTTCAACAAGCATAAATGCTGATATTATTCTAATGGATGAGTGGCTAAGTGTTGGAGATTCTGATTTCGTTGCTAAGGCGCGAAGTAGGATGGATAGTTTGGTTAGAGACGCAAATATTGTAGTTATGGCTTCCCATAATCACAATCTTATAGAACAGCAATGTAATAAAATTATTACGTTGGAACATGGCAAAATTGTTTCATTAGAAAATAGGTAAGATATAATGTTAATAAAATGGAGTAAAGAATGAAAATTTTAGTAACTGGGTCCTGTGGATACAAAGGGTCTGTTCTTGTCCCTAAATTGCTTGGAAAAGGCTATTCTGTAATTGCATTAGATATTCAGTGGTTTGGAAATTTTTTGAAACCGCACCCCAATTTAGAAGTTGTAAAGGCTGACATTCGTGACATTAAGACAATCAATTTAGATGGGATAGACGCAATTATTCACCTTTCTTCAGTGGCTAATGACCCTTGTGGAGATCTTGATCCTAAGCTTACATGGGAGATAAGCGCGCTGGCAACAATGCAATTGGCTGATAAGGCCAATCGAAAAGGAGTTAAACATTTTATTTTTGCATCCTCAGGCAGTGTTTATGGAGTAAAAGAGGAGGAGCAAGTTGTAGAAGATTTAGAGTTGGATCCAATATCGGAATATAACAAAACAAAAATGGTATCCGAGCGGGTATTATTAAGTTATCAAGATAATATGACAGTGCAAATCATACGCCCAGCAACAGTTTGCGGACTCTCGCCCAGGATGAGACTTGATGTAGCTGTAAATATGCTTACTATGCAAGCTTTAGCAAAAGGCAAGATTACTGTTTTTGGAGGCAAGCAAGCTCGCCCAAACATTCACATGGATGATATTACTGATGTTTACTTACACTTTCTTGACAACCCACAGTTTACTGGTATTTACAATGCAGGTTTTGAAAATATAACAATACTAGATATTGCAAACTCAATTGCCAAATATATTCCAGTCGATATTGAAGTGACCGAATCAAACGACCCAAGATCATACAGGGTAAATTCTGATAAGTTGCTAGCAACAGGGTATAAGCCTAAAAAGACTGTTGATGATGCAATTAGAGAAATCATTGAAAAATATAAAGCTGGCGATTTGCAAGATTCTGATCAATGTTATAACCTAAAATGGATGGAGCAAACTGTATTTAATCAACCTACTAAATAGAAAAAGGAAAAAATGAAACAAGAATTATCTGTAAATGATGTTTGTTTGGACTATAGTAAGAGGCTGCAATCAGTACTTGAGACTTCTGATTGGTCCGCAGTATCAATGCTTGCAATGGACATGGAGAGTTGCTGGAAGTCAGGTAGGCAAGTATTTTTTTGCGGAAATGGAGGTAGCGCAGGAAATGCTATTCACTTGGCGAATGACTTTGTGTATGGAATTGCAAAAAAACATGGCGCAGGAATGAAAGCAACGGCGCTACCGGCAAATCAGTCTGTACTGACTTGTTTAGCTAATGATGTTGGATATGATGATATATTTTCTGAGCAACTAGCTGTTTTTGCAAAAGCAGGAGATTTATTGATAAGCCTTTCAGGAAGTGGAAACTCGCCAAATATTATAAAAGCAATAGACGAAGCCAAATCTATGGGCGTAAAAACTTATGCTGTTTTGGGGTACGATGGTGGAAAATGTAAAAATTTGGCAGATGTTGCCATTCATTTTCCTGTTAATGATATGCAAATAGCAGAAGATCTGCAGATTGTAGTTGGTCATATTTTAATGCAGTGGCTACATAAAAGTAGGTCAAAAAGTTGAACTGTTTTTACAAAAAAACAAATCTTATATAATAAAAAAAATGGTTTTAAATGAAAAAAATACTTGTAGTAGGTAGTAATTCATTCTCTGGGGCAACTTTTGTTGATTATGCTCTTAAAACTGGGGCTCATGTTTTAGGGATGAGTCGTTCGAAAGAGCCAGTTGACCCACTTCTTCCTTATAAATGGGGAAACCACAGCAACTTTGAATTTAATAAATTGGACTTAAATAAAGATTTGCCTAAAATAATGCAAGTTATAGAAAGTGAAAAACCTACCTTTATTGTTAACTTTGCAGCTCAGGGCATGGTCGCACAAAGTTGGCTTGCACCTGAAGACTGGTTCATGACTAATGCTGTTTCTACTATAAAATTTCATGACAAATTACGTAAATGTAAATTTTTAGAACGCTATGTTCATGTGTCAACACCAGAAGTCTATGGAAGTTGTTCAGGATTTGTAAAAGAAAACTTTCCTTTTAAGCCAAGTACGCCATATGCTGTTTCTAGAGCTGCTGCTGATATGAGTTTACGGACCTTCAACACAGCATATGAATTTCCAGTTGTATCAACTCGTGCAGCCAATGTATATGGTCCTGGGCAGCAGTTATACCGAATTATTCCTCGAACTATATTATTTATTTTACTCGGCCGCAAAATGCAACTTCACGGTGGCGGGACTTCTACTCGTTCATTTATTCATATGCAGGATGTATCAGATGCAACTTGGAAAATAATGGAAAATGGAAAAAATGGGGACACATATCACATCTCCACCGACAATGTTATTTCTATTCATGATTTGGTAATGAATATTTGTAATAAACTAAATGTTTCCTTTAATGAGTATGTAGAAGTCGTTGGTGAAAGATTGGGTAAGGACACTGCTTATCATCTCGATAGCACCAAGCTGAAAACAGAGCTTGGCTGGAAAGATTCTATTAGCTTGGATAAAGGAATAGAAGAATGTATTGAGTGGATTCGTAATAACTTAAGCGTTCTTAAAGAACAGCCCTATGACTACATTCATAGACCTTAAATAATGATTAATTTAACTAAACTTGAGAGTTTGGCATCTGAGTTACGTGCTCAAATTATTGAAAACTCACATACTTCAAATACGCCCCACTTGGGCTCATGTCTATCTTGTGTAGATATATTAGTGGCGCTTTACTTTAAATTTCTCAAAATCAATCCAAAAAAACCTCAATCTATTGATAGAGATAGATTTATTTTAAGTAAGGGGCATGCAGCACCAGCTTTATTTCACGTGTTAGCTAAACGGGGCTTTTTCCCAGAAAAGGATCTAGAAAGTTACGGCCAAGATGGTGGAATTTTTGCTGAGCATCCACCAACACCTGAACATTTGCCAGGTATTGAAGCAGCTACTGGTTCATTAGGACATGGCTTGCCAATGGGACTAGGGATGGCATTAGCTGCAAGAGTTCAAGATAAAAACTATAAAGTGTATGTTGTTCTAGGTGATGGGGAGTGTAATGAAGGATCTGTATGGGAGGCAGCCATGATGGCTGCAGGGCAGAAAGTTGGCAATCTTATAGTATTTGTCGACTTTAATAAATGGCAAGCGACAGACCGTAGTGAAGAAGTGATGGCCCTAGAACCTTTTGTCGACAAATGGAAAGCCTTTGGGTGGGACGCATGTGAAATAGACGGTAATGATATGGGGCAGATTGTTGAAAAGCTTTCAAAAGAAAATAAAACAGACAAGCCCTTGGCTATTGTTGCGCACACTGTTAAAGGTAAAGGTGTTTCATTTATGGAGGATAATAATAATTGGCATTACCGAATACCAAATGCCGAAGAAGTATTGGCCGCAAAAAAAGAGCTTGGAGTGGATTTATGAGAAATGCATTTGCGGATGAAGTAACAAAGCTAGGCCAATCAGATCAAAGACTAATGCTTTTATCAGGAGATATTGGTAACAGGTTGTTCGATAAGTTTAAAGAGAAAAATAAAAATAGATATTTTAACTGTGGTATTGCAGAAGCTAATATGATGGGCGTGGCTGCAGGTATGGCATTGTCCGGCCTAAAACCTATTATATATACAATTACGCCCTTCACTACTACGCGTTGTTTTGAGCAAATTAGAGTTGATGCATGCTATCACAACGTTCCAGTAATTATTATTGGAACTGGCTCTGGTCTTTCATATGCGCAGTTGGGTCCAACACATCATTCATGTGAGGACCTGGCTATCTTCCGAACATTGCCAAATATAACAGTTCTAGCCCCGGCCGATGAGGTGGAGTTGCGTCAATGTTTACGTGCTGCATTGAAATTGAATGGTCCATCTTATATAAGAATTGGTAAAAAAGGCGAGGAAATCATTCCAAAAACAAATAATTCTTTTGAAATTGGCCGTTCAATTAAAGTAAGAGATGGGTCTGATGTTTGTTTGGTTGGCACAGGCACAATTATGCCTATAGTCTTGAAAGCAGCACAAATGCTGGAAAAAGAAGGTATTTCATCAAGAGTTGAAAGTTGTCATACTATTAAACCTCTTGATTTGCAGATGTTAGAGAGCATTAGCTTAAAATTTTCTTTAATAGTAACTATAGAAGAACACAGTAAAATTGGAGGACTTGCTGGCGCTATTTCTGAATGGCTTGCAATACAGAAAAATCGCGGTACAAGATTATTAAGCTTCGGCACAGAAGATGAATTTATGCACGAAGTAGGCTCGCAAGATTATGCACGAGAAAAAAATGGTTTAACTTCTAAAAATATTGCCACCAAAGTATTACAAAGCTTAAAAGAGTCATGAGGTTTAGATGCGTATAGGATTAGACTTTGATAATACTATTGTAAGCTACGATTCAGTCTTTTTTAAAGTTGCTTTAGAACAAAAGCTAGTGCCGAGTAATACGCTTGTTAGTAAGATTGCTATACGAGATTATCTTCGAAAGGTCGATAAAGAGGATATTTGGACGGAAATGCAGGGTTATGTTTATGGTAGCAGGATGGGGGAAGCTGAAGCTTATCCTGGAGCAATCTCGTTCATTAAAGCTGCTAAGAATGCTGGGCATGAATTAGCTATAATGAGTCATAAAACACGACATCCATTTGCTGGCCCAAAATATGACCTTCATTTAGCCGCACTCGGCTGGATTGCTCAGCACTTGATTGAGGACGGTGCAAATTTAATTCCAAAAGAACAAGTATTTTTTGAGCTGACTAAACAAGAAAAAATCAAAAGGGCGACTGAGTTTAATTGCGATATATTTATTGATGATCTGCCAGAAATTCTTTCATTGGAAAACTTTCCAGAAAATGCGGAACGATTTTTATTTGATCCCGAGCAGAATTATAATAAAAAAGACTATCCAAATTTTAAGCAATTTTTTAGCTGGGATGATATTGGAAGGTACCTTCTTTTATGATTGAAGGGGCGAGAGATGTTTGCAAGACTTTAGAGGCGCTCCTAAAGCAAGCTAACATTAAAAGTAAAATAAAAGATGTTATCAGTTTAAGTGCAGGCGGGAATAACCGTATATATGAAGTTAAAACATCATCAGGTTCTTTTGCTGCAAAAAAGTATTTTCGACATGAATATGACCAGCGTGATCGCCTAGCGACAGAATATGCATTTGCTAATTACGCAGCAGACGTTGCTCCAAAATTCGTATCTCGTCCTTATGCCTGTATTTATGAGGAAGGTTGGGCCTTATATGACTATCTTGAAGGTATTCATATTGGCCCTAATGACATCAGCAAACAGCATGTTGATCAAGCAATCAATTTTTTTAAAGCACTCAATAACACCTCGAGAAGATTAACAATTACAGATAAACTCCTTCCAAACGCATCTGAAGCTTGTTTTACCATTCAAGAACATCTTGATTTAGTTGAAAACCGAATTTTTAAGTTGCAACAATCACTTTCAATAGAATCATTTCAAAACAATATTGCAATAGAATTTTTAGAAAAGTTGAATGAGTTCTGGGTTTCAATTTCAGCAGAAATAACTGAAAAAGCCAAAGAATATAATATTCTTAACCAGTCTCTAGATCGGAATCAACGCTGTATTTCACCTTCAGATTTTGGATTCCATAACGCTCTATTACAAAGTAATGGCCAAATAAAATTTATTGACTTTGAGTATGCTGGAATAGATGACCCTGCTAAAATGGCAGGGGATTTTTTTGCACAGCTAGCAGTGCCAATTCCAACTGAATATTTTAATGAGTTTGTTTATGAAACAATGTATGCTTTTGAAAAGCCAAACACTTTGATTACACGAGCAAACCTAATGCGTTTAGTTTATCAAGTGAAATGGTGTTGTATAGCTATGAATGTATTTTTACCTATAAACTTAACTAGACGTAAGTTTGCAAACCCGTTACTAGATGAGGTGAAATTAAAAGACATTCAGCTAAATAAAGCAGTACAACTTTTTAACACTTTTAAACAGGAAACTATAAATGGCATACATTGATTTTTTATCATCAGTTCATAAAAGCACAACTCGAGATTACCTTGCACGAGTAAATGAACCTGAATATCCTAAAGCTAAAGCAGCAACCCTTGCTAAACAATGGGGTTATGATTACTGGGATGGAGACCGCAGAATTTGTTATGGAGGCTATCGTTATATGCCTGGACGTTGGGCACCTGTCGGACAAGCTATGATTGATCATTATGGAATAAAGCCTGGGGATAAGATTCTAGATATAGGATGCGGAAAAGGGTTTCAACTTTATGAATTAACACAATTGGTTCCAGGTGTTGAGGTTTATGGAATTGATGCTTCATCATATGCAATAGAAAATTCGAAAGAGGAAATAAAAGATCGACTTCAAATAGGAAATGCTATTAATCTTCCTTTTCCAGACAATCACTTCGATTTTGTATTTTCTATTACGACGCTCCATAATTTACATAATTATGATCTGGATAAAGCCTTGCGAGAGATGGAGCGTGTAGGGAAGAAAAATAAATATCTATGTGTTGAGTCGTATCGAAACGAAGAAGAAAAAGCTAACCTTCTCTACTGGCAAGTAACCTGTGAGGCTTTTTGTACTCCAGATGAATGGGACTGGTGGTTTAAACAGACCGGTTACACCGGTGACCATTCTTTAATATACTTTGAATGAGGTGACGATGATACCCAAAAAAATGAAAGCTGCAATTTTAGTTGAGCAAAAAAAACCACTAATCATAGATGAGGTGGAACTACCCAAAAAACTAGAAGTTGGGCAGGTATTGGTTAAAGTCCATTTTAGCGGCATTTGTGGGTCGCAAATTGGCGAAATAGATGGTGCAAAAGGGCCAGATAAATTTTTGCCACATTTGTTGGGCCATGAAGCTTCAGGTACTGTAGTTGACATAGGGTTGGGTGTGAAGCAGGTTAAGCCTGGGGATATAGTAGTCTTACATTGGCGTAAAGGTTTAGGTGTAGAAGGGTCTCCTCCCTCTTATCTTTGGCGAGGTAAAAAACTAAATGCTGGTTGGATAGCAACATTTAATGAGTATGCAATAGTTGCAGAAAATCGTGTTACGTCAATACCCGAAGACAGTGATTTAAAGGTGGCAGCATTGTTTGGATGCGCGGTCACAACGGGTTTTGGTGTAGTTGAAAATAATGCACATGTTCGTATAGGTGAGTCTGTAGTTGTTTTTGGTGCAGGTGGTGTTGGCCTAAATATAGTTCAAGCAGCAGCTTTAGTAGGTGCGCATCCTGTTATTGCAGTTGACTTATACGATAACCGACTTGAGCTTGCTAAAGAAATGGGTGCTACACATCTCATTAATTCTTCAAAAAAAGAAGCTAATATTGAGATCAAAAAAATACTTGATACTTCAGGACTGGATGTTTTTATTGATAATACTGGACAACCTCTTATTATTGAAATGGGATATGAAATGATTAAGCCTCAGGGCAGAGTTGTTTTGGTAGGTGTTCCCAAAAAAGGAAATAATATCAATATCTACTCATTACCTTTGCATTTTGGTAAAGGGCTTTCTGGATCTCAAGGTGGAGAGGCTCTGCCTAATATAGACATACCAAGATACCAAGGAATGTTAAATGCTGGGAGAATAAAACTTAAAGAGTTGATTACTGAAGAACTGGCGTTAGAGGATATTAATCAAGCCATTGATAATATGCGCTCTGGCAAAATGAGCGGTCGTTGCATGATCCGTATGTAATGTTTAATTAATATTATAAGTGAATATTATGAATAAATGTATTTCATGTGAAAGTAATAATGTCAAAAAAGCTATTGACTTTGGCGAACAACCACCAAGCAACCGTTATTTGAATAATGCCCAGGAATTTTGCGAAACTCATGAGTTAATATTTGGCTACTGTAATGACTGTGGCTTAGGACAGTTAATTAATCCAATGTCACCAGACGATGTTCGCTCACATTATGATTGGATTGTTTATAATGAACCTGAGGGACATCTTGATAATCTTGTTGAAGTGTTGATGGCGGAAGCCAAACTGGAACCGGATTCTAAAATATTGGGCGTTACTTACAAGGACGATACAACTCTTAACCGATTTAAAATAAAAGGTATTAAGGATACTTACCGATTAAAGCAGGTTGATGATTTAGGCATTAAAAATTCTCTTGGCAGTTTAGAGTCCATTCAAAATGCATTAACGCAGAAAGTTAGCGAGGACTTGTCATCTAAACTGGGCCATGCAGATATTTTACTTGTTAGACATATTCTTGAACATGTTCATAAGCCGCAAGCTTTTATGAAAGCATGCAAGAGCTTAACAAAACCTGATGGGATTATGGTTTTTGAAGTGCCGGATTGTAGAAAAGTCTTAGAAGGCAGTGACCACTGTTTCATTTGGGAAGAGCATATTAGTTACTTTACTCCTGATACTTTAAAAAATTTTCTAAAAAGAGCAGGTTTTACCGATGTGCAAATTAAAGTTTACCCATACCCAATGGAAGATTCATTGATTGCGATTGTTCGTAATACATGGTCTGTGCCTAAATTAAATAAGGTTGATATTTCTAAAGAGATAGCAAGAATTAATAATTTTACTCGTACATTTTCTACCCGGGGTTTGAAAATTAGGTCACATTTGAAAAAAATGCATGAAGAAGGAAAGAATATAGTCTTGTTTGGAGCTGGACATTTAGCAACAAAGTTTATTAATTTCTATCAATTAACACCTTTTTTGAATGGTGTGGTTGACGACAATCAGAATAAGCTCAATCGTTTAATTCCATTCTCTAAACTGCCAATTATCAGTTCCCAATGCCTTGACTCTGATAACATAGACCTATGTTTATTGACACTTAATCCAGAAAGTGAAAAGAGAGTGCTAAAAGCTAAACAAAATTATTTGGCAAGTGGAGGTAAGTTTAGTTCTATTTTTTCGGCTAGTAGCAATAGCTTAGATCGAGATATTAACAATGACTGAGTTTGATAGTATCAGCTCCGAAGTTTTTGTTGTGAAAAAAACGCTTATATCCATGGGGGATAAAGAAGTTGAGTTTATAAAGTCAAAAGCGATAAAAAGCCCTCGAAAACGAGCACGAATATGTGCACACCAATCCAACAGTGATGCACTTCATGAGATGTTTATTGCAATTTCACCAAAAAGTTATATAAGACCTCATAAGCATTTTGAGAAATCAGAATCTTTTCATATTATTGAGGGGGTGGTAGATGTTATTATTTTTGATGAATATGGTGAAATAAATGATGTCATAAAATTAGGTGAAAAAGCTAGTGGACGAAATTATTATTACAAATTATCAGAAAGTAAGTTTCATACATTAATCATCCACAGCGATATATTAGTGATGCATGAAATAACTAATGGTCCTTTTGAGCGAGACCAATCTGTATATGCATCATTTTCTCCAGAAGAGGATGATGCTGAAGCAGTTAATCAATATATTGAAAATTTATCCATTAAATCAGAAGAATTCAGTAGAGGTTAATGACTTATGAAGGAGAAAAATTCATTTTTGGTAGTAGGCGCAGATAGTTTGGTTGGAGGAGGTTTGGCTAGAGCCCTGGCTAAACGTGGATGTCAATATTATGCCACCACACGAAGACGCGAAACATTAAATGAAAGAAGAATCTTTCTAAATTTTGAGAGCGATGAAAAGTTCAAAGTTCCTGTTGATGTAAAGCATGTTTTTATTGTTGCTGCTGCAACAAATTATGATCGATGTGAAACCGACCCTTTAGCCCATAAAATTAATGTAGAGTTGACCCCAAAATTAGTTGATAGCTTGTTACAGCAGGGAGTCACCGTTACATTTATTTCTACTAATTCAGTTTTTGGAGGTGAGCAGCCTTGGCCAAATGAAGATGACCCGCATGCTCCAGCCATTGCCTATGCAATACAAAAAGATGATGCCGAAAAAAGTATACTCAAGGCGGCTCGAGAATTAAGAGTTGAAAATAAACTTAACATTGTTCGTTTGACTAAAATCATGGAAAAAAATACATCGCCAGTACCTAGTTGGTTTGAAAGTTGGACAAAGGGTAAAGCAGTGCAACCTTTTCATGACCTTATTTTTGCGCCAATGTCTGTAGAATTTGTAGGTGAAGCACTTGCAACTATTGGAGAAAAATTTGTTTCTGGTAATTTGCATTTATCAGGCGCAGACAATATCAGTTATGTTGAATTTGCGATTGCATTAGCAAAAAAATTAAATGTCGATCCAAAACTCATAACACCGACCACTGCAACGGAAAAAGGCATTCATATAGCATTTAAACCAAGGTTCAGTGGCCTCGGGATGAAAAGAACAACCGAGTTGACTGGCATTAAACCGCAAGGTATTAATGATGTTGTTGATTATCTAGTAAAAAAATAACTTTTTTTTAAAAAATGGAAGGATAAATAATGGTCGCACAAGTATTTCATCGGGAAACATGTCGCTTATGTAATTCAAAAAATGTCGAATTGGTAGTTGAGTTAGAACCAATTCCTTTATCAGAAAATTACTGCGATGATGCTAAAACGGGTAGGGATGCTGATCGCTATCCAGTTGACTTATATATGTGTGCTGATTGTGGCCATGTCCATCAGCTTGATGTCGTTGATTCTAAAAGTTTATGGGAGGCATATACTTATTATTCAAATGATGCTAAGGGGATGCCAGAACATTTTGATGAAATAGCCACTAAAATAATGAAAAGTTACCCATTGTCAAAAGGGGCAATTGTCATTGATATCGGTAGTAATGATGGATCTTTACTAAAACCATTTAAAAAAGCCGGTTACCGTGTTTTAGGTATTGATCCCGCTACCGAAATTGCAAAACAAGCAACGAAAGATGGTATTGAAACAATTCCTGAGCTTATGTCATTAGAAATCGCTGAACAAGTGAAAAAAGAACGTGGTGGAGCAGATGTTATTTGTATGTTTAATGCTTTTGCACATGCAGATAACATGGGTGAAATTGCTGATAGCATAAAAACGATGCTGTCAGCTGAAGGTGTTTTTATTTTTGAAGCACAGTATTTATTAGATATTATTGACCGTGTTTTGATTGCGACTATTTTTCATGAACATATGAGTCATCACTCTGTAAAACCTTTGACAATATTCCTTGATATGCATGGATTGGAGTTGATTGATATCGGGCGTGTTAACATCCAACATGGATCTCTTGTGGGTGCTGTTCAATTAAAAGGGGGTAAACGTAAAGTTATGCCATCAGTTCAAGAGTTTCTTGCGTTGGAGGAGAGTCGAGAAT
>Ga0209534_10004721_pt1 | contig 12396 bp, 8 predicted proteins | sample COG_07_FD_184751 | JGI IMG/M metagenome (GOLD analysis project Ga0209534, IMG submission 184751) | Pelagic Microbial community sample from North Sea - COGITO 998_met_07 (SPAdes) (version 2) | ecosystem: Environmental > Aquatic > Marine > Neritic zone/Coastal water | place: Helgoland, sampling... | reverse complement strand
TAAAAATAAAAAAATAAAAAATAATTTTAAAAATTTAAAATAAACATCGATATGTACTATTTTCTTTACACCCTTAATATGTATTAAAGTAAAATATAAATAATAATTGAAAATCTATATATTTAAAATTCATTTTTGTAATATTGGGAGATTTCTCTTTAATATATTTAAACCTTTTTATACAAATATATTGAATCAGATTTGCAAATATATAACATAAATAGAGAACTGTTTCAACGTCTAACATCTATCAAATAGAACATTTTAATAAATTATAAATATAAAACAAATTTATTTTAATAATGAATCAATTTTATCATTTCTGCATTTATTTTTACCTATAATAAAAGTTAATAAATTAAATTTTTCATTTCTTTTATTAACTTCTATTTTTTTTAAATATCCATAATTAATTACACCTAATATTGTTATAGCCCCTGTTATAATTAAAATATATTTATTAATTAGTTCTAATTTTTTTGTTGATTTTTTATTATTTTTTAATTCTTTTATTTTATTACCTATTATATACATTACAAAAAACATTATTACTATTATTGATGTTATATAGACATGTGTTCTAGTCGATAGTAAAAACCATATATATAATATACATGTTAATAATATTCCATTATAAATAGCATTTTCTTCATCTAAATCTATAGATGATACAATTACTAAAAATCCAAATGTAAATATACCTAATATATGTTTAATAATCATACTTGATGATAAATATTCTCTAAATTTACAACTGAATAATTCTCCTAAATAGTTTGATGATATTAATAAATAAAATGCAAAAAATGCTTCGTATGGTATTTTAACATCCATTATCTAATAAAAAGTACATATTTATTTATTTTTAAATATGTACTTTTTATTAATACATAAATGAAAAAAATAGATATAGTATTTTTAATAATATTACTCATACTTATTATAAATCATAAATTTAATATTATCATATATGAGTCTAATAATTATAATACAAAACCTATTCTTAATTTAAAACAAAGTGAAATATTTGAATTAACTGAATTAACTATTATTGTATTTTTAATAATATATTCAATATTAAATTATGAATATGTTAATGGATTTATGTTTATATCTGCATTTATACAACATATATTACAAATATTAAATTGTTATAGATATCAAAATCAAAACAAAAAAATATCAACAATATTTATATATACAGTTTTAGTAATTTACAATATTATAACTAAAAAAGATATATTTATAATATTATGGTTATTAGCAATATTGATACATCTAATTTCTTATTATAATAACACTAGATTTATAGAAGTTATATGTATATCAGATTATATATAAATATAAGTTGATATAATAATATGTCATATGATAAGATATTTATTTCATTTATCAGATATTCATATTAGAAATGGTGATTTAAATTATAGTAGATTTAATGAATATAAAAAAGTTTTCGAAAATTTATTTGAATCAATGAAAAAATATAATTATAATAAAAGTGAATTTTTAATTATAATTACTGGAGATATTTTTCATAATAAAAATAACATTGGTAATTATGGTTTGATGTTATATAAAATATTAATTGAAAATTTAACTAAAATTGGTAAAACAATAATTTTAGAAGGTAATCATGATAGTATTCAACATGAATTAAATCAACCATCACTTGTTACATCTACATTTGAAATTGATAATTTAATTGTTTTAAGAGAAACTAAAAGTTTTGTCATAGATAATATAGGTTTTTCATATGTTAATATACGGGATACTCTTGATAATTTATCTAGTTCTGGTAGAAAAACAACACTTGAACCATTTCCACTTATTAATGAAAAAGTTAAATATAAAATAGCATTATTTCATGGTACTTTTGCAAATATTAAATTATATAATGGAACAAATGTAAATAATGAACATAATCCTTATCCATTTGAATGGATAGAAAATTTTGATTTCGCCTTATTAGGAGATATACATTTAAGACAGAAAAATATTTATAAAAAAAATTTATTATGGTGTTATAGTGGGTCATTAGTACAACAAAATTTTGGCGAAGATATTTTAGAACACGGTTATGTTATTTGGGATTTAGATAATAAAAAAATAGATAATGTTAATGTTTATAATGAATTAGGAAAAATTGTATTAAAAGAAATAGATAATAAAATTTATTTTAGAAAAACAAATAAATTTTATGAATTGTATAATTATATTAAAAATAATATTGATTATTTTCCAAAAAAATTAGAAATTAAATTTCAATCGAATTATGATAATAATAATTTAAATAAATTATTTCAAGATTGTAATATAACTTATAAAGTTATTTCAAATTATAATCATATTAATGAAAATTGTATTCATAATAATATTAATTATACTAATTTATTTATTGATTCTGATAATTTATTATTATATTTTAAGGAACATTTAGATTCTCAACAATATCTATTACTTTATGAAATTATTAAAGATAATCATAAATTATTATTTGATATTGATAGTTATCCTAAAGAATTGAAAGAAGAATGTAATAAAAAAAATAAAGAATTAAATAACATTATTAATATATGTATAAAATCTAAAGAAGAAAATAATGTATATTCTAATTTTAATATTGATTATTTAGAATGGAACAATTTATATTGTTATGATAATATAAATTGGATAAATTTTTCTAATTTATCAAGTTCAACATTTATTATTTCTGGAAAAAATGGTACTGGTAAATCTGCTATATATGATATTTTGGTATTAGCAATTTGGGGTAATATTACAATAGATAAACAAAATGATATTACTTCTGGTATAATTAATTTTAATTACGATATTGCTTATACAAGTATTGTATTAACTAAAAATAATATTACATATAAGATTATTAGAGAATATATTAGAAAAAAAGATAATAATTATACAATTAAAATTTCAACTAAATTATATGAAAATGATATTTTAATTAAAAAAGATTCTGCGGCAAAAGAATATATTAATAATATATTTGGTACAATTAATAATTTTTTATCATCTTCTATGATAACACAAAATATTGATAATAATATTTTAAAAATGAATTATAAGGATTCTATTGAATTAATTGATAATGCTACAAATATTGATTATATACATAATTTATATAATTTGTTTAAAAATTCTTTAAATAAATATAAAGATTTCAACAAAATCGTTAATGCTAAAAAAAATGTTTTTTATAATTTAATCAATGATGATAATAATAATAATAATATACTCGAAACAATAAATAATTTTAAATTAAATGTTAATAGACTTATTAATGAAAAAACAAAATTTACAAACGATTTAATATTTACAAATAATAATATTATAGATATAGATATTGATATTGATTATGATTTAGAAATTAATACATTAGATAAAAATAATATAACTTCGCAAATATCATATGAAAATACTTTAAATAGTTTTAATGAGATTAAATATTTTTTTAAAAAAATTAAATTTGATTATGACAATATAAATAATTACGCAAAACGATATAATGAAAATATTATATATAATGAAAATCAAGATTATAGTATTATTGATTATGAATATAATTATTTAAAAGATTATTTTAATTTTACATATACATTGAATGAACCTTATTCAAATTTAAAAAATAAATTAAAGAATAATAATGATATATTGAAAGAATTAGATAAAGATATATCATATCATAATTCAATAAAACCTTGTTTTCAAGATAAAGTATATTTTGATCATAATTTAATAATAAAATTTTTTGTAAATATTGATAATTTTATATCTTTTTATGATAATAATGAAAAATATTCTTTTAATAATTTAACAAATTACGATAAGGATTTTTCGTATAATAATTTTGTACTTAATAAAATAAAAATTAATTCTTTAAATGATAGAATTTTATTAAATAAAAATAAACTAGATATAATTGAAAAAAATATTAATGATTGCATTTTGTTATTAAATAATTATAATAAAATTGATAAACCTATTAAAAATATTAGATTTAAAACTAGTAAATCAATTACAAAATATATTGAAACATATTTTAAAAATATTAATTCTATTATATTATTTAATGAAAATAATATTACAAATTATAATAACTATTTAGAATTAAATAAATTAAAAGATGAATTATCCACTTATGATAATGAAATATATGAATATAATAAAGATTGTTTTTGTTGTCAAAAAAGACCTTGGGTTATTGAAATAAACAAAATTAAAATTAAAATAAGTGATTTAAATAATTCTATTAATTTTAATATTATTAAAAAATATATTAAAAATATAACTATTATTGAAAAATATGAACTAGCAAATTCATGGTATACATTTTATTATTTTAACGAAATTAAAAATAATATATCTATATATTTAAAAACAAAGGAAACTTATATCAAATTAATTGAAAATGATACAAATTATTCTAATAATTTAATAAATGATAATAAAGAATTCTTAAATTTTACTTATAATTTGTATAAAAGTTATGAAAAATATAACAATTATCTTAAATATAATGATTGGTGTATTAAACAAAATTTAATTAATGATAAAATACACATTTTAAATAAAGAAAATATTATATTTGAAGAACATATAAATTATTATACGAATATTAAACCAAGATTAGATAATTATTTAAAAATTAAAGATGATTATGAAAATCTATTAATTTATAAATCATTTAAATATATACAATATAAAACTGATATTGATAAATATATTAAATTAAATGATTTAATTAATAAAAAAAATTATAAAATTAATTATAATTTACAAATAAATATTTCAAAAATTGATAATGAAATATTAAATATGACTAATAATATTTCTAAATTAGAAACAGAACAAAAATTTATTAATAATAATTTAGTTATTTATAACAAATTATATGAAATTGAAAAAAAAACTTATGATATAATTTCTATTATTCAAATTATTATTGATAAATTCAAAGATTATAAAAAATGGTTATATAATAATTATATTTTAAAAAATTTAGTTAATAAAACTAATAATTATATTAAATTATTATGTCACGATAATTGTAAAATGTTCGAATTAGATTACATATTAACAGAAAATAAAGATATTATTCATATTAATTGGTTAATTAAAAATATATTGAATGAAACTAATTATAAACAAATTATTTCTATTAATCAAGCATCTGGATTTCAAAATTTTGTTATTTCTATGTGTCTTAGATTAAGTTTATTTGGTAATAATATATGTAATCAATTATTTATAGATGAAGGTTTTACTGCATGTGATAAAGATAATTTATCTATTGTTCCCAATTTTCTTAAAAATTTGTTATTAATTTTTAATACAATTACAATAGTTTCACATATTGATATTATTCAAGATAATATTGATGATAAAATTGATATTAAATATAATAAAAATACAAAATCTTCGAATATTAATTTTGGTGATAGAATATTATAGATTTTTAATTATTTTTTAATTTATCATGTAATGTTTGTAAACATGATATTTATGCTTTTGGTAATGGTTTTAATTCTTTTTTTGTTTTGATACATAAAAATCTTTTTTAATTGTAATTGTTAATGTATCCATTAGATAATCTTATATTAATAAGATATCAATCATTTATTTTAAACATTATTTACAATATGTTCTATTAGAATATATATATCATTATCATATAAATATATTATATATTTATATAATATAATATATTTATATGATAATGAATAATATTGAATTTGAATTTGCAAATATGAAATTAAATAAATGTAATTTATGCAAAAATACTAATAATAATTATATTTATTCAAAATTTTGTATTAATTGTCAAAGTTTTCTTACAAAACATTATCCTAATTGTAATTGTATTTATTGTAGATAAAAAAAAAAGTCTATATAAAGTAAAATGGTTAAAAATAAAATTAGTTTAAAAAATGCAGATTTAAAAGGAGGATTTTTGGGATTTAATAGGCAAAAATCATTTATTAATAATTATATTTCTGAAGAAAAAGGATTGATTTCATCATATTTTTCAACTAAATCTATAGATGTACTTGAAAAAATAAAAATTGCAAAAGAAATTAATAAAAAAATAATTGAATTATTAACACTATATTATAAATCTAATTCGATTACAGATTCAAGTAATATTAATATATATATTAATAACATATCTACTGAAAATTTAAGAGTATTTACACAAAAAACACTTGATACAAATGATTTTATAAATAGTGATTTTTTAAATATTAATTTACAAAATGTTTTTAATTTTTTTGATTCAAATATTGGAACAGAAAAATGCAAAGAACATTTTATTGATATATATTATCAAATTGTTACTACATATGTTGGAAATGAAAATAAATTTTTCAAAATTCATAAAAAATATAATAACTTATTAAAATATAAAAAAGATTTTTTTGAACAAGTTATAAATTTTATTAAAGATAGAAATAGTATATATTTATTTAATATTAATTTTATTATTATTATTATATATACATATACAGATACTAATTTAGTAAAATCAGATAATATTTATTTCCCCAAAAATTATTATGAAATAATTATAAAAAGTTTTTTTGAATATGTTAAAAAATATGGATATCCATCAATGAATACAGATTTTTATTCAATATTAAGAACACTTAATAAAAATGAAGTTGATGATTTAAATAAATTTGATCCATATATTAAACTATCAGATATTATTACCCATCCATCATATATAGCTAAAGACATTTCTATAATAAATAAAACTCCTAAACCAACACCCATTCAAAAAACTGTTGATTTTTCTCAGACTAATTTTAATACCGAAGACTCTCCTTCTCCCTCTCGTCCAAGTAAACCTCAACGGTCTTCTCTCACTCGTCCAAGTAAATCTGCTTCTTCTCCTCATCTTTTAAGTAAACGTGCTTCTTCTTCTTCCTCTCGTCCAAATAAATCTGCTTCTCCTCCTCTTTTAAGTAAACGTGCTTCTTCTTCTTCCTCTCGTCCAAATAAATCTGCTTCTCCTCCTCTTTTAAGTAAATCTGCTTCTCCTCATCGTCGTTTAAGTGAATCTGCTTCTCCTCATCGTTTAAGTGAATCTGCTCATTCGTCTACACTATCTTTATCGACGTACCTTAAAAAGAAACCCAGAGGTTCAAAGTCTCCAAGTTCTTCTCAAAGTTCTTCTCCCTCTCGTCCAAGTAAACCTGCTTCTTCTTCCTTTAGTCCAAGTAAATCTGCTTCTCCTCATCGTCGTTTAAGTGAATCTGCTGCTCCTCATCGTTTAAGTGAATCTGCTCATTCATCTACACTATCTTTATCGACGTACCTTAAAAAGAAACCCAGTGGTTCAAAGTCTCCAAGTTCTTCTCAAAGTTCTTCTCCCTCTCGTCGAAGTAAATCTGCTTCTTCTTCCTCTAGTCCAAGTAAATCTGCTTCTCCTACTACACTAGCTTGGTCTAGGTATCTTGAACAGCAACCCCGTAGTTCAAAGTCTCCAAGTTCTTCAGAACCAAGACAACATACTATTGGCACAAGTGAAACTACCCTTTTAAGTAAATCTGCTTCTCCTACTACACTAGCTTGGTCTAGGTATCTTGAACAGCAACCCCGTAGTTCAAAGTCTCCAAGTTCTTCAGAACCAAGACAACATACTATTGGCACAAGTGAAACTACCCTTTTAAGTAAACCTGCTTCTTCCTTTCCTCTAAGTAAATCTGCTCCTCCTTCTCATCGTTTAAGTGAATCTGCTCCTCCTCATCGTTTAAGTGAATCTGCTCATTCATCTATACTATCTTTACCGATGTACCTTGAACAGCAACCACGTGGTTCAAAGTCTCCAAGTTCTTCAGAACCAAGACAACATACTATTAGCACAAGTGAAACTACTGATATTATAGACATAGTGACCGAACAAATAAATACAAGTGCAAATAGTAATTTATTTGGTTCAAATTATGAGTCTAAAAATTCTCCATCAAATTATAAAGATTTTTTAGCATTATTAAAATTAATTGATGATAATACTGAATATGGATATAGATGGAAAAAATTAAATTGTGCAGATTTAAATAAGTATGGTTGTAATAATTTAAATTACGATTTAAATGATTTAAAACATAACAATTATGTTATTGAGAAAAGTGAAAAAAATAAAAATATTAAATTATATGCATTTTATGATAGTTACATTCAAGAAATTAATACTTTTCAAGATGATTATCCCTTCCCCGAGGAACAAATAAGAGACACACGCGAAACATTTAAAGTTATAAATCAAGTTATGACCGAACTTAAAAAAAATAAAAAATTTGAAGATATTATAATTATTGATTTTGAATCTGTTTTTATTGCATATAATAGATTAAAAAAATATGACTTAAGGGTTGAGAATTCTAGTATCCATATTGAATTATCTCAACAAAATAACTTGCTTTTAGAACCACTTAGTACTGCAAGTGATAGTGCATATGGTAGTATATTTAAAGCATCTTTAAATGTAAAAAAGCGTCATAATTATAATTTTGCAGTAAAATTATCTTTTTGCGATAATGTTACAGAACCATCCTATATAATCCTAAATCAATCAAATTTAAAAGAAATTCATTTATTTGATATTGTTACAAGATATGCTATTGCTAAAATCAATATTAATTTACCTATTATATATAAAACAATACAACTAAATGTATTAAAAAAGGACATACCACTATTGTTTGGTGATAAAGTTTCATTGGATAATGATGCATACGCTGGTTGTAAATTAGGAGATAACCCACCTATAAATTGCTCTATTATTGAATTATATTCTGGAGATTGTAATAAATATGTTTCAAATTTTTATCAAAAAAATAACGGAGATTATTTTGACTATTTACTAAGTGGTTTTGAAAATATAATTATTTCAATTTTATCTTTTTGGAGTGTTACAAAATGTGTTCATAATGATGCTCATATGGGAAATTTTTTGTATAAATTAACAAATCATAAAACTCCTTTTAATAAATATAATATACAAGGACAATCTTTCTATATTTCTAATTATACTAAATGTAGATGGACTTTATGGGATTATGGTTCATGTATGCCATTCGTTTATGACAATTATTTCACCACAGGTATTGATGATATATATCATCAAGATGATATTCGCAGATCTGTTTATCTTTATTTATTATTTAACATACTAAATAAAGATAAATGTAAAGAGTATACAAAAAAATTATATGAAATATTTAAAAATTCTCATCTTGAATTAAATAATTATCAGTATATGATAATGCAATACATAGTTATTTATATTGTTAATGAATTATTAAATAATACATCTTCAAATTATTATGATATTAATTCTGTGAATTTATTCTTCGATAAGATCTTGTATTTTATATATAATTTACACACAATTAAAATCGATGATCTAATTAAACAAAGATTTTATATAGTAATTCAAAATATAAGCACTTATAACAGTTTAAATATCAACGAACATTTAGAATTTATATTTACAGCATTTAAAAATCCAAGTGATAAAACTATTAAAAAATTTGTTTCAAATAATATATATAACAAATTTGAAAAAAATAATTTGAAAAAATATTTCGGTGATGAATTATCAATATGTTTAATTTGTTGTAAATTTATTACTATTTATTCAAAAAAGAAAAAAAATTATAAAGCTGCTATTAAAGATAAGTCATCGAATCATAATTTTACTAATAATGTTATATCAATGGTAAAAGATACAATATTATCTTTTAAACAAGAAAGATTATTAAAAGATCTTAATATAAATCATATTTTTTCTATAAATATAGATGAATCTACTAATAATATTTCTAACGATGAATATTTTATTGGCAATAATAATATTGGTTATTATTGGATTAAAGTTAATAATATAGATAATAAAATGCTAAAACCATTAAAAAAAAATAATTATGCCTATAAACAATTTATTCAATATTTTAGTGATAATTATAATGAAACTTCAGATATAGTAGTTATAAAGGAAATAAAAAATAAAGAATTAAAATCTATTTTTGATTTTTTAAATACTTTTTCTTCAAGAAGATTTATTTTTAGAAAAGACCCTAGCTATTATTACAATTACTATATTAAATTTGATAATAAATATTTTGTTACATATAATGATATAGATTATCAACTTTATCTATATAATAAACGAAGTTGATAATTCATTATTGTAAATCATTAAGAGTGTCATAATCCCATTCATCATATCTTGATACACAATCATCTTCATTGCTTGTATCATAATATATGTCGCATAGAATATTTTTTTCTGAATATTTAATTTTAGGATTATATTGCTTATTGTATCTCATCATATCAACACTAATGTGTTTAAAGTAACTCTTCATTTTACTTGTTAAGTAATAAGTTTCACAATATAATCATTTTTTAATTTTTATTCCTAATTATTGTACATTTTTATTTTATTATATTTACTATTTGTTTCTAAACTATGTGCCATTTTTTCACTTATTATTTTTAATTCATTATTTGTTAAATTTTGTTTTCTTATATAACTTGTATATGATATTCTTAACCATCTTACAGTAATATTTTCACTATATACTTTTTTAAATATATTTGTTAATTTTTTTCCAAAATTATTAGATTTATAATTAAATAATAAATCATTGTTTTTTTTATTATTTATTAATATATGTTTATTTATTAAATTTTTAATATCATCATTTATATCATATATTTGTTTTCCAAATACTTTATTCGTTTTATAATTATTAAATACAAATTTTATTGGATTATTATTATCTATTATTATATAATTATAGTTATTATCTAAGTTTATATCATTTTCTTCGATTTTCATATTTGAATATTCTAATCTTCTTGGTGGTATGAAAGTATATAAAGCAAAAATAAGTTGTTCTTCAATATTATTTAATGTTTCTAATTGTTTTTGTAATTCTTTCTTATCATAATTTATAATCAATTTATTCTTATCTTCTATATTTATTGAATTATTATCTCTATCTTCTTCATATGTTTTATTAATTTTTTCAATATTCTCAATTAAATTTTTATGAACATTATTTTCATTATAATAATCTATTTTGCTACATAGAACTGTATAAGGAATTAAATACGATTTTATTGTATTTATATTTTCATATTTGTTATATAGATATGTTATGATTTTTTTGTTTTCTAAATAATTAAAATTTTTTATAACATATTCGATATCTTTTATATTATAAGTATTTAACAACATATTACTTATTTTTTTTATATTTATTTTTTTATTACTAATATTATAATGTATATATTTTATTTTCGTAATATAATTTTCTATTGTTGTATTTTTAAGATTTGTATTATTTTTTTTTATATTTATTTTTTTTTTTTTTTCATATTTTTCTAATATTTTTCTTGCATCTTCTAGATTCATTTATTATTATTATATAATATAATTCATATATTATTTTATTCCTAAATGTGTCCTTTATCTATTTTTTTCATGGCGATATACTTCTTTGTGCAAAAATAGTTGAATTGATGCTATTTTCTCTATTGTTATCGGTTGTTTTATCACACACCTCCATACTATGTCCCGGACATTGACTTATACCCATATTTAATAATGTATATGTACAATCATTTGCATTCAATTCAAATTCAAATTTTCTTCTATTATTACCTATTAATATTTCTTTATCATCTGTATCATATAGTGTATATTTATAATCTACATCACAATTTAAAGGAGTATCAGAATTTACAATGTTGTTTCTATCAAAATTCATATCAACATTAGCAACACTTAACAATGATGACATTTTTGTACTATAATTATTTTGTATTTTTTGTCTAATATTAGTTGATTTACAATCTAAGTCTCTACAATTTGGTAGAGTGAATCCATTATGTTGATTACATAATTCTATACATTTTTGATTATTTTGACCTTCATATTCCTCTTGCTTTCCCTCCTTACTTTTAATACATTTACTTTCACAATCTTCTTTGTCAAGTTGAGTCTTTTCATTGCTTGGTGTGAGTACTGTCGTATAAGATTCTTCTTTATCACTTCCTTCTGGATCAGAAGCAGGGGCAGGAGGGGCAGGAGGGGCAGGAGGGGCAGGAGGGGCAGGAGCATAACCTTCTCCATCATTTTTTATATAGATATTATCTCCTGTTTTAGTATAATTTACAATTGCATTACCGCAATTATCTTGTGCGCGAAGACCACTTGAATGTACCTGAGAACCTATAGGACATGGACTACATTCTCTATTTGTAGTTATTGATCTTCCAAGATTTACTATAAATGTTCCTTCATCACATTCACTGTAAGCTGTACATACTCTATCGCTTGTTGGGCTTCTCGATACAGAT
>Ga0209534_10004708_pt1 | contig 12422 bp, 7 predicted proteins | sample COG_07_FD_184751 | JGI IMG/M metagenome (GOLD analysis project Ga0209534, IMG submission 184751) | Pelagic Microbial community sample from North Sea - COGITO 998_met_07 (SPAdes) (version 2) | ecosystem: Environmental > Aquatic > Marine > Neritic zone/Coastal water | place: Helgoland, sampling... | reverse complement strand
GGTGCTTGTTGAACATAAACTACTTGCTGGGGGGGACTTGAGCGCCTTCCATATGTGAAACTCGTCTTGAGGGGTAATAATCTTTACCCATCCGACACCCTTGCGTGAGATGCCTGTTGTATCGGTACCCATGTGAATGCAGGCGTGCATAAGGGGACCCGTTGTGTATAATGTTTGAATTTGACAATCTGGGATTGATACCTCACTCTACTTCTTGAAGTCGTGTGCCGTCTCCAAGAAGGCCAACACTGCAATCGTACCCGGGATTAATGCAATTGTTGATGATGAGGTCCATGATGTCCGGGTCCCATCCATTCATCCAGTCGCCATGCAAAGATGAGCCGTTCGGGTGTGATGCATTCATGTCTGATGAGAGATACCATGTGTCCGATGGACCGGTCTCTTCCGTGACCCAGAATGCAAATTTGTACGATATTTCAGGAATGGCTACGGGGTGTGAGTCCGGGCAATATCCCGTGCCTGTGTTTGGTGCCTCAGCGAGGATAGGATAGGACATGTGGCTGCGCTGATTTTCTGAGGTGAGATTTTGTCCATCCCAACATTGTGGAAAAACGACCCTAAACTCGAGTAATTCACCTGGTTGACATTCAGGCAAATACGGCACATGATCCATTGGATCCCCCTCATCGAATTGAGGAGAAGGAGCCTCCCAATGTTCGCAACGATACTTCGCACTTATCACGTCTTGCGGTTCTGGTCTGTCATGACCTGCAATCATCACCAAGCCTTCAGGTGGGGCTTGAATAAGCTCCGCAGGAATATGGTAGCCGCTTTTGTAGTAAAAGAGAGGTTCAACGTATTCCAGCCTGGTTCCATCTGCTGAAAACAATGATGGCACCCAATAAGCGGCTTGATTCAAAGCCACTCCTTCGCAAGTCGTTTGATCTGTTGCGTTCCTCAGTTGTTCCGTCGTGGTGTTTGCATCCGTTTCAGGGAACCCAAAGAAAACATGCTCGTGAGCAGCCCCTGTTTGTCCGGGATATACGAGAGGGTCGTCATTGTTGACATGGGATTCTGTGCAGTGTGTACGAAAATTCCCGGTTCCGTCTTCGTTGATGTAGATGTTTTCATCAGAATAAATTCTGCCTGGCTGTAGGTCGATCTCAGGAGGAGGGTTCGTCTTTACGAGATCGCTTTCATCCTCACCATCTTCGTCTCCCTCAAACCAATCGAAGGCATCAATGGCGATGATGCTTGCAACAATCATTAGAAGAATAGAAAAGGACGTGATTTTGGTGCCGAAGAACTTCGCTGACGTAGCAACATCGACTTCTCGGAAATTCTCAGTTTCCTCCACGAGGCTCTCTCGTGTTGGTTATTGATAAGGTATCGTACATCTTGATTTCAGAATCAAGGAAATCAAAATTCCAACATAAGTTTCATGAAAATTGTTCATTAGCATAATCACGATATTGAGGATTTTCATTTGCCAATCTCCAAGGGTCTCTTCACTGACCCACGGAGATAAGATTCGAATTCACAAGGGTTTGCAGTGGGCCGCATTCGGAAGGGTACGGTTGTAAAGAGCCCACAACGCTCAAAGGGGTTGGAGCGAAGGCAGGGGCATGAGCACCCGCCGTCTCTTCGCCGCAGTGCGGGACCTTGACCCACCAGGAGGTGGCGCAGAGCGTTCGTTGGCGGCCCTGCTGAACGGTATTGCGGCGCCTGGACCAACCCTCGAAACCGCACCAGCGTTCGTCCCAATGTCGCCCGCTGCGGATGCTCCAACGCATCCTGCGTGGACGGTGAGCGCATTCGCAAGTGACGATCGAGGCGAACAAATCGGTCTGCTTGAGCCCAAAGTGGACCTCACCACCACAGATCTGCCCATCGAAGGTTTCTGGTCGAAGGTGGCCTGGGGCTTACGGGAACGAAGGGGCGAGCAGAGACGCAGAAAGTGGGCCCATGACCGGCACATCGGTCGGCGAAGCCCTCAGTTCGCATCTCGTGTCGGTTCATGGTTGGACAAGCAGGAACACGCTGGTGGCATAGGTTTGACCCAACTCGAATGGGCGCCAGGAGCTGCAGAAGCGTTCACCGTACGTGGCATGCCTTACGTCATGTTCGTCCGAGACGACACGGTATTCCGCCTCGAGGAACGGTTTCGGCCCGTAATGGAGGGCGCGGCCCTCGTGTGTGCGGCAGGAGAAGGTTTACTCTCCGACATTCGATCTCGCTTTACCATTCAAAAAGGTCACAGTGTGCCCCTACCAATTGATTTTGAAGGGCGCTTTGCCAGCATGGACGACGTGAACGCCTTGCGCTTGGCCGAGCAGTCAAAGCGACCAGATGGAGCACCACCCATAATCGGCATCATGGTCGTTACCCCAGAGAAGGGGTTGCGGATGTATCAACGCCTTCTTCCGAGGTTGCTTGAGCGCTGGCCGGAGGCGGAAGTCCACATTGCAGGAGGCAGCGCATACCCGCAGGAACTCGCTCATCATCCAAACGCACGCGTGGTGGGCCACGTTGATGCTGCGACCTTCTTTGCCGGCATCGACCTCCACCTCATTCTTTTCGAGACGACCGGTTCATGGGGCCGGGTCATCGGTGAAGCAGGTTTGTTTGGGGTGCCAAGCGTAACATCGGACGTGGGCTCGCAAAAGGAAGCCTTGGGCGAAGGAGGTATTCTGGTGAATGACGGCCATGATGCTGATGCTGTCATCGAAGCCTTGAGAGCCGTGTACGACGATCGTGAGCGTTACGGTGCATTGGCGCGGGGTCACACCAGAATGGTTGACCATCGACGTTCTGTGGCCGCCTTCCGCAGCGGGCTTGAGGGCCTGTTTGAAGACCGTTGAGCCTCAACCCTTGATGAGTCCCGCACGGCGCCCCGGGTCGACCTCTTCTCCATAAAAAGTGCAGTTTTTGGACTTTTTTTTGGTTTCAATCAAAACTCCAACTTCACCCGAAGATGATGGTTTCTAACTTGGTCTTTTACCGTTGCTGAAAACGAAGGTCGTGTTCTGCTAGCGTGGCGTAGGTGCTCGGGAGGAAGGTTTGACGAATTTGAACATCGTTTTGTTGTTCAAAAACATTGGTTGAATGCAGGGCTACTTCTTGGCTACCTGGAAGCATGTCAAAATGAAGGCTTTCCTCTGTAACTAAACCAATTCCAACGCCGTGTTCAATGGCTTGGAATGTGAGCCAAAGGTCATCGTTTCGGGGGCATGTTTCTCGAAATCCATTTCCTGCCCTTCGCATAATCTCTAAGAAATTCGGAGGAAACAATACTCCCGATACACAGGTGGCGAAATTCAGATGACTTGGTCCTTTTATTCCAGGAGGCCACGATTCATAGGGAGTGAGCCCTTTCCTGTCATCGCTGAGAAGCATTCTGTGAGCCCGGTATGCCATGACTGATGTTGGTTCGTGTCGTGCTGCATCAAGGATGCGTTCCAGCCACCATTTTGGATAGAATATATCGTCGTCAGCAACAATATGAGGGCGAGAAAATTCTGGAGCGTTTTGAATCCACCACTGAATTTTCGTATGAGGGCCGAGGTTTTCGGACAGATGGATTTCCAAACCTCGTTTCTTCAGTCGTTTCAAGGCCTCGGTCGGATGCAATACATCCTCCTCTACGTCCAAATAGAGCATGAATCGTGAGGGGAGAACCGTCCCCTTTGCAATGGTCTCGATAGCGATGTGGACATCTTTCAAGCGTTGCCCGTAGGTTGTCATGGAGACTGTAGGGCCTGCTGGGTCAAGGACGGTGGATGAAGCGAAACGGTTTCTCAATCTGAGGCGAAGGAATTTCAATCGCACTCGAATACTGGTCAGTACATTTCGGAGGTATGATTTCACATTGGGGACTCTCATACCTCTCACCACGTCGTTAACTGATGGCCAATTCGCGTATTCTTAATCCTTTCTCAACTGCGGTTGTTTCTTTAAAAGATATACACTTGAACAAATAAAAAAAGGCTCTCTTGATTCCTTCCGCAATAATTTAGGCGATTGCTTCTTTAATGATGGGGCCAGCCTTTACACCATGACAGAAAGCCCTGAGGCGGGTTCATTTTTCAAAAAATGGGCCATGAGGCAATACTGGAGGATGCAACAATCCCAAGCCGTCGTCAGCCTGTTGTTGTGGGGGACGACCATCACTCTGCTGGTTTGGCCGTTGATCGAATGGAGGTTTTCGGGAGGATGCAAGCAAGGACCATGTTTTTCAGAGGAAATCCTTGGGATCTCAAGTACGTATTTTGCACTTGCAGGCATCTTTTTCACGGTGATGTTTTCCGTCCTCCTGATTGGATTTCTCTACGACCAAGTGTTCTCTCTGTGGACCGAGTGGAGAAGTGTCGATATGGAGCGCAACCCCTTTGCGACCTACGCTCTTGCTCCAATTTGGCTTATGACCATCGCCCTTCAGGCCGAGGTCCTCAAGCGCACAGCCCCAGATGACGAAGCCATGGTCAAGCAAGCCGATTGGTACCTCAAGTGGTGCGAAAATTACACAGAAGGCGAAATGTTCGCTCGTGCTGTTCAACGTTGGGACAAAGATATGGGGGACACGCCTACCTTTTGGTTCACCAGCGATGAAGCCATGCATCGGGCTCGAGAGACTTCGTTTGAAGATGAACCTTGATCTTTGACTCGGCCTTTTTCTTCTTCGTTTTTTTTATGAACAAAAATCAAAGGGTCTTACTCGGCCAAATCAACGAACTACGATCACCAGTATTCCTGGTAGTAACAAACCAAAAACCCAATTCAGAACCAATCTCCTAAGGCCAACAGTGCTTGAACGATGCTGCTTAGAGCGTTTCAAGAGCGGTCACAAGATCTTGCCATAGGTCTTCCATATCCTCGATACCAACCGACAAGCGAATCAAGCCCGGAGTCATTCCTGCATCATAGCGTTGCTTTTCTGGAATTGCTGCATGCGTCATGGTCCATGGATGGTTGATGAGCGATTCGATTCCGCCCAAACTTTCTGCTGTTGCAAACAGGTTCAACTGGGCTGCGAACTTTCGAGCACCCTCTTCCCCTCCTTTGACCTCCAAGGAAATAATGCCACCAAATGCATTCATTTGCCGTTGTGCGATTTCATGGGTTGGGTGGCTTTTCAGACCTGGATAAAAGAGTCGAGTGACCTTTTCATTGTCCTGCAACCGTTCTGCTAACGCCTGTGCACTTTCGCAATGGCGGTTCATCCGTAAAGCCAGTGTTCGCAGTCCTCGGAGGATGAGGAAACAATCCATCGGTGCTGGGACTGCACCTACTGCATTTTGCAAGAATGAAATCTTTTCAGCAAGCTCCTTGCTTTGGGTGATTAAACATCCACCGATGACATCGCTGTGGCCTCCGATGTACTTGGTTGTTGAATGAACAATGATGTCTGCGCCCAATTCGAACGGACGCTGTAGAATAGGCGTCGCAAAGGTGGAATCAACAACGACAATCAGACCGTGTTCTTTTGCTTCTGCAGCCAGTGATTTGATATCATGAACGGTGAGAAGTGGATTGGTCGGGCTTTCAAGCCAGAGGATTTTTGAGTTCTCACGAACAACTTTGCCGATGTCTCCGCTTTTCAAGGGAGAATAACTTGTTTCAATGCCGAACCGTGAAGCAATTTGGTCAAATAAGCGAACTGTGCCTCCATAGAGGTCGTCGCATGCGATGACATGGTCGCCTTGTTTGAGCATTTGACTGATGGTTGTAATCGCTGCCATTCCACTGCCGAAACAAAAGCCAAATGCTTCTTGATGAGGTGATTCCATTTCTGCTAGAGCCCGTTGAAGAGCATTTCGAGTGGGGTTGTCTCCACGTGCATATTCATATCCAAGATGGTCAGCAAAATCGTTCTGAACGTAGGTAGATGTTTGGAAAATAGGTGTGTGTACAGAGCCTGTCGTCACTTCAGGGTCCAATGATGAATGGACGCAACGGGTTGAATCTCCAGTCATTTCACCACTCCCATCCATCGACATCAAATCCATTATCTCTTAACCATTCATCGTTGTAGACTTTTCCAAGATATGGGTTTCCAGCATCAGGGAGAATGACAACAATCTTTGCCTTTTCTCCTGCTTTATCGTGTTCAGCAGCAATGTCCAGTGCAATCTGTAACGCTCCACCACAGGACCCACCGCAGAACAATCCTTCTTGTTTAGCCAGACGTCGAGCCATACGGAAACAAATCTCGTCATCGACCATTCGAATTTCATCAATCACTGAAAAGTCAGTTGCTGGAGGGATGAAGTCTTCCCCAAATCCCTCAACTTTGTATCCATGAGGAACGCCCATGGTTCCATCTTCAAACCATTCTTTGAGAATGGACCCCTCAGCATCGACACCAACGATTCTTGGAGCGTCTTTGCCGTTTTCTTGTGCTTGCGCCTTTAGATATTTTCCGCATCCGGTAATGGTACCGCCAGTTCCCATGGTAGCGACAAAGTGGGTCATGTCACCTTGAGTCTGGTTCCAGAGTTCTGGTCCAGTTGAAAGAATGTGGGCTTTGGGATTGGATTGATTGGAATATTGATCAGGATACCATGCTCCTTCAATCTCCTTGCTCAGCCGTTCAGCGACCATATAATAGGACCGAGGGTCTTCTTTTTCGACCGCTGTAGGACAAATTTCCACCCGTGCGCCCATAGCACGGAGCAAGTCAATTTTCTCCTTTGCCATCTTATCGGGCATTGTGAAGACACAATCGTATCCCCGTTGTGCTGCAACCATTGCTAGTCCAATGCCGGTGTTGCCACTGGTTCCTTCAACAATGGTTCCACCGGGCTTAAGCCAACCTTTTTCTTCAGCTTCCAAAATCATAGCAAGGCCAATTCGGTCTTTGATTGAGCCGCCTGGACTGCAACGTTCGAGTTTTGCCCAAACTTCTGAGCCTGATAAGTCAGCAGTCACCTTGTTCAAACGAATGAGAGGGGTGTGGCCAATCGCTGAAACTACATCTTCGTAAACGCCATGAGGGAGGGCCATGTTGAACGCCATTGAATTCAGGTTCATCAGGCTTTTCAAATTCAACTTTACATTTATGAGGGGTAGAATTCTTGAATGACGTATGAATGTTCATGAAACTCCTTTTGGAAGATTAAACTCTACAGTTCCCGTTGACAAAAAGAGAACCGATGCAGTGTTGCGCGCATTGGTTTGGTGTGAAACCATCCTTAACACGACTCTTTGGACCCCGATCTCTGTAGGAAACAATGTTTCTCTTCAACGAATCATCAATGGACAAACGATTGAAATTTTTCCTCTTGAAGCCGCCCTTATGGATTTAGGACAGAAATCGAGATTTAACAAAGACCATCTTCCAATTCACCTCAACAATCTGAATGCGTGTGTTCGTCCAACACATCCTCGTTCCCGCCCTTTGCACACCGATATGATCGCCAGCATGATCCTCTTTTTAGGTCGGACTGAGATCGATTCTGCAGCAGTACCAAGGACACTTCATGCCATACTCACTAAAGAGCAGATTGCTTCACTTCCTCCACCACCTCCCCCTCGTAGAGCATACGTTCCTGGGCAACCTTCAACCTCTGGTAGAGCGTTTATCCCAGAGTCAAGTATACTGGAATTGACGCTTCAGCATCCGAATACGGTTTTTAACGTACAGTTTGAAAAACGAGAAGGCACGCTTCGAAACATGACGGCAAGAATCGGAGTATGGAAGGAAACAGGTCGAGATGAAATTGACCCACAAAGGATCAGTGATGAAATGGCGTATAATCCATCAGATTATCACCTGAAAACAGTATATGATCTGGAAAAAGAGGAGTACAGAAACATGGCAACAGACCGCGTGACTCAGATCTCTATTGGTGGCCAAACATACCACGCGACATCTGCACAATGATGGTTCCAATTCAGAGCGCCAACCAGTAGAATGAAAATCAGCATAGTTGCTTTGAAGACTTTCACAAGTATACCATTCCGCAATAATATTTAATGTAATAGGCAACGAAAATCCCCTAAAAAATGATGATTAGGGATTGTATGGGTAATAATTGCAATCATCTTGGGGAATGATATAAACAATATTCCAGCAAATGGTTCGAACGAACGCCGAAAACCATTGAAACGATAGCATTCACGGCTCAGTTTTTGATAATTGTTTAGCTTGACCCGCCCAGTCATCCCGCTTGATGCGGCCTGGAAAGAACTCAATTGCAACGTTGACCTGTTCTTCGATTTCACCAGTCATGTTTCCAATCTGCTCAAACGTGTAGATGCCTAGAGCATTCAACTTATCTGCAATGAACGGCCCTACCCCTTTGATCATCTGCAAATCATCGCTCTCTGAGGCACTGGCCACTCCGAGCGTTGCGAAATCAATGTCTTTGGCTCTCTTAGCGATGCGTTCCAACTCTTCTAACTTCTTCGCCACTGCCTTGCCATCTGCCTCGGCTTGTGCCTTGGCTTTCCCGGCAGCCTGAGCGTCTGCCTCGGCTTGTGCTTTGACTTCCTTAGCAGCCTTGGCGTCAATCTCGGCTTGCGCTTTGACTTCCTTAGCAGCCTTGGCGTCAACCTCGGCTTGTGCTTTGACTTCCTTGGCAGCCTGAGCATCGGCATCGGCTTGTGCTTTGACTTCCTTGGCAGCCTGAGCATCGGCATCGGCTTGCGCTTTGACTTCCTTGGCAGCCTGAGCGTCGGCATCAGCTTGAGCTTTGACTTCCTTAGCAGCCTTAGCATCAGCGTCGGCTTGTGCCTTCATGTCCATCATAGCCTGAGCGATGTTCGAGCCCGCTGTCTTGTCGGCCTTATCCTCGGTATCAACCTTCTTTTGCCCTTCTATACTCACAGTCCATGAGAAGTACACCGAAGCCATTCCAAGTTTGATCAGGCCTTTGTACACCCCGCCGTCAGAGGTTGGATTGATGCTGTCATCAAAGACCAATCGGATTCGCAGACCACCTTCCTGATCTGCTTTTAGTCGATCAACAGATGCTTCGGAACCATCGTTGAATTCAAACATCTTGAAGCGCTTGTCGTTATCACTCTCAGTCAAGTCGAGGAGACTGACTTTGATTTCAGGCGTCATATTGGCCATTGAAATCACTTCGGTCGTCGTTGCTGTCCAACCTGGTTTGAGCCCCGTCACTGACTTGAGAACAAACGGTTCCTCCTTCGTCCCGAGACCGGATAAGAAGTGAGGTGCTGCTGTTGTGTTGACCGGCTCAGGGCCAACGACCTCAACTGCATCCCTCATGAAAAAGAGTGGAATCAACAAGAGGAGAAGGAAGATTAACAGACAGGGGAAACACCATACCCAACTGAAAAAGTTGTCGTCATCTTTGTCGTTGATGTCCAAACAAACGGCTACCCAGTCGTTTTGTCCCGAATCGGCATCCAATGGGTCAGACCCACACGTCAGTTCTTTAGAGTCCAGAATGCCGTCATTATCATCGTCCAAATCCGTTTCAAGACCAGTTGTGGAATTTCCATCTGGCAACCCATCTCCATCCGTATCTGCAAGAATGGTCAGGGCAAAGGTGAATTGAACACTCGTTTGGCTGTTGTTTGCATACACAGTGTAGTTGGTCATCGGCGATGCTTCGGTTGGAATGCCTGAGATCATACCAGTTGAACCGCTTCGAGCCATCATTCCGTTGAAGTCTAATCCACCAGGAAGTGCTGGTACAATCGTCCATGTTACCGCTTCCATACCCGTCAGGTTTGGAAGAATGGTGAAGTTCAATTGGTTCACGTATCCTTCGAATATTGCAGCCTCTTGGCCATTCATAGCGTAGCCCAGAACCTTCTCATCAAGGACATCACAGATTCCATCGGCGTCACCGTCAAGAGGCACATCCATGGCATCCTTCGAATCGGTAGAACCACACGCCGCCTCATCGAGATCAGTCCATGTGTCGTTGTCATCATCAAGATCTTCAGTCAATCCTGTTGTTGAAACGCCATCCAGTTGGTCAGGCATTCCATCGCCATCTGTATCCAACGCTGCTGCTGCATCGTTCGGGAATTCATCAGGGCCTGCTTCACAGGAATCGATCGGTAGAGCAGGAGCAACTGGGCCATCGCACACGCCATCACCATCGCTATCAGCATTTCTTGGATCGGTTCCAGTATCGTTCTCATCAACATAGGTCGAGGTGTTGGTTTCAACATCATTCAACAAGCCATCGCCGTCGATGTCATCATCCAATGCGTCACAGATGGAATCGCCATCGAGGTCGCTTGGCACTGAATCTGCATCCAATTCGTCTGAAGCGCAGTCTCTTTCCTCGGCATCAGTGAAGCCGTCACCGTCATCGTCCGAGTCTTCGGTAAGGTCGCCTGATGGGTTGTAATCAAGCGGCAGTTGGTTCGGCATTCCATCCGAATCTGAATCTTCTAGGACTCCGATTTGGATTTCAAGCTCATCATTGAACAAACTGCTGTTGGCGTAGATGGTGAAATTTGTCAGAGGTATTCCAACCGTTGGTGTGCCCCAAATGGTTCCATTGCTTTCTCCAAGGAAGAGGCCATCAGGCAGATCTGGACTGACTTCATAGACAGCATCAGAGAGGGTTGATGTCGGTTCTAAACTCGTCATGTCCTCATTTATGAGCAGATAAATCGGACCAAGCGAAAGGTTGTAGTTCAAATCTTCAACGGTGATGTTAACCGAAACGGTCATGCTTCCCACATCGTTTGTTGCTGTAACATTGTACTGGGTTCGACTCATTGTCTCCGTAGGCGTACCGCTGAAAACACCGGTCGATGCGTCAAAGAACAAACCAGCAGATGGCTCAGGTGTGATTGACCAGCCCGTGATTGCTCCACCCGTGGATTCAGGTACCATGTTCAGGACACTCTCATTCAAGAGCAGAACTTCATCCGAAGGCACGTATGCAACCATCGGAACTTGGTCAAGAACGGTGATTTCAATCTCTGTCGTGCTCGTTCCACCCGTATTGGTTGCTGTAACGGTGTAGACTCGAAGTGCTGTGACTTCAGTGGGTGTTCCACTGATGACGCCGGTTGCAGGGTCAAACGACAAGCCAAGGCTGAGGTCTGGCGTAATCGACCATGACACCACTGGACCGCCGAGGTTACTCGGGGAGAGAGGCAACTCACTGCTTGTCGTATCATTAGTAAGGTCAATGCTTACGAGACTGTAGGAAATTTCAGGAACGATGTCAAGGATTGTGATGTTGACATCGTGATATGTATTGCCGCCTGTGTTGTTAGCCCAAATCTTGTAGGTTTGTTTTGATTGAATGCTTGTTGGCGTTCCTGAGATGATTCCGTTTGCAAAGTTCAATCCATTATCAAGTTCGGGATAAATGCTCCATATCTCAACGCTCCCGTTGCTGACAATTGGGGTCAACGCAGTCATTGGGTCACCAATTGTGACGATTACATTTTCTGGATTGTACTCAAGGATGACTCCAGGTTCGTTGATGGTAATGCTGATGGTAAAGTTGGTCTCGCCACCGGTTGTGTTGGCCCATACGATGTAATCGGCTTGGGTCATGTTGATGGTCGGTGTACCCGAAATCACTCCGTTGACAAACGAAAGACCAGTTCCCGTAATTGAAGGTTCAATGCCCCAAGTTCCGACGTTTCCACCGGTGACGGTTGGGTGCCAATCAGTGATTGCAGTACTACGAACAAAGACCTCGCTTGCTGGAGTGTAGACAAGAGTCACAATCGGTTCGTTGATGGTGATGTTGAACTTATGAGACACGTTACCACCGGTATTGTTTGCCCAAACGGTGTATTCTGTTCGGGTCATGTTGATGTTTGGCGTACCTGAAATCACACCTGTGGATGAATCCCAAGAGAGACCCGCCATTGCAGGTGAAGGTTCAATGCCCCACGCATCAACAATACCAGTGTAAACTGGACTGATTGGTATGGTCATTGTGACAGCACGCGTGAGGTTGTAGTTGTCAGAGGTGTAACTCAAGGAAACAGGCACATCGGAAATGGTGATGTTCATGTAAACCAAAAGCTGTCCACCTGAATTGTTCCCCCAAATCAAGTATTGAGTTTTCGATTGAACAACGGTTGGTGTCCCCCAAATGGTTCCATTTCCACCTTCGAAATTCAAGCCGAGTGGTTCAGTTCCTATGTACTCCCACGATGTGACCGCCCCGCCCGTGCTGATTGGCAAGAGCGATACCGCCGTATTGTTGTCCAATATCACGTCAAGGGATGCATAGGTGAACACCGGTGTAATGTCGTTCACAGTGATCGAAATGGTTGTCGAAATATCATCGGCAGAATTGTTCGCCCAAACCGTGAACGTAACGGCTGAAGAGACCACAGTGGTCGGTGTTCCGTAGATGGTTCCGTTGGATGTGCCAAACAAGAGACCGTTTGGTAGCGAAGATGCTGGCGGGTGAATTGCCCATGTGCTTACCGCACCACCAGCGTTGGTTGGTGTTTCTCCAACAACTTCCGTGTTCTTGGTGAATGTAAACGGTGAA
>Ga0209534_10004695_pt1 | contig 12438 bp, 6 predicted proteins | sample COG_07_FD_184751 | JGI IMG/M metagenome (GOLD analysis project Ga0209534, IMG submission 184751) | Pelagic Microbial community sample from North Sea - COGITO 998_met_07 (SPAdes) (version 2) | ecosystem: Environmental > Aquatic > Marine > Neritic zone/Coastal water | place: Helgoland, sampling... | reverse complement strand
CAGACGCTGTCATAATTCCACCGACGCCGATAATCGCCATGTTATCGCCCACTAAACGTTTGATCTGGCGCAGTGTCGCGCAGGCTTTTTCAGTCAGTGGCGCCCCGCTCAATCCGCCTGTTTCAGCGGCATGGTTACTTCCCTGTACACGTTCGCGATCGAATGTCGTATTCGTCGCAATCACACCATCTATTTCATGAGCAAGAAGTTTGGAGCAACACAGCTTAAGTTCATCCTCAGACATATCGGGCGCAAGCTTTACAGCAAGCGGCACAAAGCGCGAATGCGCTTTTTCAAGCTTGGTACGCTCGGAAACCAAAGCACTCAGCAAACTATCAAGCTCTTCGCCATATTGCAGCGAACGCAGCCCCGGCGTATTGGGTGACGAGATATTGATGGCAATATAATCCGCCACCGAATAACTTTTTCGGAGCCCGATGAGATAGTCCTCATTCGCATCACTAATTGGCGTGTCGGCATTCTTGCCTATATTCACACCTACAATGCCCTTCCTGTGACGACTTTCAAGCCGACTAAGCAGATGGTCAATACCCTTATTGTTGAATCCCAAGCGATTGATAATGCCACGCTCATTGGCGAGCCGAAACATTCTTGGCTTCGGGTTCCCGGGCTGAGGCCGAGGCGTGACAGTACCAAGCTCGAGCCAGCCAAAACCGAGAGCCTGCAGCGCATCAGCATAGTCGGCATTTTTATCGAGCCCCGCGGCAAGGCCAACAACATGCGGAAAGTCGATACCCATGACGGTTTTGGGTACTGCATATTTTTTTGTGCTTGCAGCAAGAATCCCCAACAAGCCGACGCGCTCCCCTACACTCATCGCTTCCAGCGCGATGTCATGCGAAAGCTCTGCGGGCAGCCTGAAAAGCAGACTCCTAATCAATTTGTACACACTCTCTCCCTGCTCAATTTTGTTAAGAAATATATCGCTAAGCCAAACGTTTTAGTTCGCGTAGCGCAACGGTAATCATCGCCAGATCTGGTGTCTTCTCGGCGCGCAGGCGTGCAAACACACTTTTTGTTCTACTGATTGCAAAGGCATTGCTTTGGAACCATGCGTCGACTCGCTTACTCAACCCCTTCTGGCTGCGAGTTTCTTCAAGCAACTTCTTTGCCAGCACCCTTTGACGCCAAGCCAAGTCGTCGATCGCGCTGGCTCTCAGTCGCGACTCCCAGCTATTCGTTGGCGCAACCCCACTGATTAGCTCGCCCAACCAATCGAGACGTAATGCGTCACCTATTAGGTAATAAGTACTTATCATTGTTTCTAAGCTTTCCGACACGCTTTGTGACACATCGATCAAACTAAAAACAGGGGCCAAGAATAAGTACTTAGCAACGCTGTCGGCAAGCTCTTTGGGCAAGCCGGCCTTAACAAGAGCATCCTTCTTAGCCGTAAATTTCTTTTCAAGATTTTTTGGTAGACCCGCAGGAAGCATCGCAACCATAGCTTTAACACCGATCGCAAACGGCTTAATCTCCACGACCAAATCCTCTGTCGCAGGTCGATTTCGCAACAACCAACGCGTCGCATCGCGCACGAGCTTAATAAGAGCCAGCATGGTCTCGTCTTGATAGGACGACGCGACAGAGTAATCGAGAGATTCAATCGATTGCCATTGCGACTCAGCATCGAGCGCCTCTATCGCAAGAATAGACGCTCGTACAACGTCAGCAAGGCTCGCAGACGAGCCCGCCATCAGCTCGAAGACAAAATAAGCGCCGACCCTATTGACTAAGTAATTAGCCAACTGCGTTGCCATCAACTCATTGCGTAAAGGGTGCTGATCTATCGCATCAGCGTAACGCGCAACCAAAGATTCAGGGAACGCTTTGAACAAATGCTTCTGCAGAAGCGGGTCCTTCAAATAAGAAGCCGTTACCAGTTCTGCTTTTAGATACATTTTCATGTAAGACGTAGCGACCGCGAGCTCTGGTCGCGACGGCTTTAACCGAGCATTAGCCCTCTGTTCGAGCTGTTCGGCACTTGGAAGAAATTCGATTTCACGATCGAGTCCCGCGTTTGATTCAAGAAAACCAACGAGGTCGTTAAACTCTTTGCAGCCAAGTTCTGGGTCCGAAAAGCTCAGCGCTAGGGTTTGTACTTGTCGGTAATTGTTTTCTAAAACGAGCGCGGCAACCTCCTCGGTCATACTCTCAAGTAAGACACTACGCTGAGCCTCGGCGTCGGCTTGCGCTTTAGCGGGACGGGTTGGCGCTTTGTTAGCAACCTCGTTAAGCAATATCTTAATATTGACTTCGTGATCAGAACAATCAACACCCGCAGAGTTGTCAATAAAATCAGTAAACGAGGCACCACCTTTGAGGCCGAACTCTATGCGTGACAATTGAGTCATGCCTAAATTCCCCCCTTCGCCTATAGTCTTGCAACGAAGGTCGCGCGCGTCTACACGCAGCGAGTCATTAGCTTTGTCACCCACAGCAGCATCGCTCTCGGTAACACTTTTCACATACGTGCCAATGCCGCCGTTCCAGAGGAGATCAACGGGTGCTTTTAACATCGCTGAAATAAGTTGATCCGGGGTAAGCGATTTCGCCTCTGTCGCAAATGCGGTGCGCATTTCGTCGGTGAGTACGATGGACTTTGAACTCCGCTCGAAGACACCTCCTCCACGCGATATCAAGTCGCTTTTGTAATCGGTCCACGAAGATCCGGGGTGTTTGAATAAGCGCCTGCGCTCTCGGAAACTCGCCGCGGCGTCTGGGGTTGGGTCGACAAAAATATGCAGATGATTAAACGCGCCTTTAAGCAAAGTTTTTGCCGACAGCAGCATGCCGTTGCCAAACACATCGCCAGACATGTCGCCGATGCCTACGACACTGAACTCTTCCTTCTGGATATCGATGCCGCGTTCTCTAAAATTTCGCTGCACAGAAATCCATGCGCCCTTCGCGGTAATTCCCATCGCTTTGTGGTCGTAGCCATTGCTTCCACCTGACGCAAACCCGTCGCCTAACCAAAAGCCGTAACTTGCCGCAATGCCGTTTGCGATATCTGAGAAAGTCGCTGTTCCTTTGTCGGCCGCGACAACCAGATAGGGGTCGTCCTCATCGAGGCGCACAACGCGGTCTGGCGGGACTAGCATTCCGTCCTTGAGATTATCGGTAATATCTAACAATCCAGCGATAAACGTTTCATAGGCCCTAACGCCTCTGGCCTGAAACTCAGCGCGATTGGCCACCGGCGTCGCATCTTTTACAACAAATCCGCCTTTCGCCCCGACAGGAACAATGACGGAATTTTTCACTTGCTGCGCCTTAACTAAGCCCAACACCTCTGTACGGTAATCTTCACGCCTGTCCGACCAACGCAGGCCGCCGCGGGCGACTTTTCCGCCGCGCAGATGCACGCCTTCGACTTTGCTTGAATAAACAAAAATCTCAAACTTAGGCAATGGCTTTGGCACACCCTCAATACGCTGCGGCTCGAACTTGAATGAAAAATAGTCCTTCAGCTCGCCCGTAGCATCGAGTTGGAAAAAGTTAGTCCTTAGCATTGCGTCGATAAGACCAAGATAAGCGCGCAGCACACTGTCCTCCGAAAGATTAGACACGCCATCGATTGCTTTGACGATTCGAGTCCGAACTTTCGCTACTAAACGTTTGCTTTTGTTAGGCTGAAACAGTGCAGTGAATAACTCGATTAAATCGCTCGAAATTTTCGGATGAGACGACAGAGTCTCGGCAATAAAACCCTGCGAATAATCGAAACGGATTTGCTTGAGGTAAGCACCGAGCGCACGCAGTAACGCTGCCTGTCGCCAGCTTAGCCCTGAATTAAGAACCAAGGCATTATAGGAGTCGTCTTCGACCCGCGCAGACCATATCGCGTAAAAAGCCTGTTCAAAAAACTCTCTCCCCTCAGCGCTTAATGGCGAATTCGACTCGCTACGATAAACCAAGAAATCGTGAAGCCATATTCGCGGCCCAAGTTCGCTCGAATCGAGTGCGCAGTTACCCCGCAGCGGATAGGTACTCTCGCTAATAATACGCAGACCCAGATTTTCCAAAATCGGGTCGACATCAGACAGCATGAGCTGACTCTCTAAACTAAAAAGCTTAAAACTAAACTCAGCGCGTTCTGCATGTGACTCCCTTAGATTTACAGCAACGTCGCCGGAACTCGCCACGGCGTTAATGAACCGCACATCCTCCACAGCTTCAGCAGCGGTGTACGCTTCTTTATAGGATGATGAGAAACACTCCGCGAACTGCTTGTATTGTTGCTGCGCCTCGTCTTCGGTGCCGACTTCACGAAGACGCTCCATGAAATCTTCTTCCCAGGGGCGTATGAGTTCGACAATTTCTTTTTCTAGCGCATTCTGATCGATCTTAAGCGCTCTGATGGACGGCACTCTAAATACCAAGTGAATACGCGCCTGCGAGGATTCGGAAAGATAAGTATTAAAGTCAACATCTTCAGCTTGGAGCCTTTGCTGAAGTAGTGACTGAATCGCTAATCGCGATTTAGTATTAAATAGCTCACGCGGGATATAAACCAGACACGAAACGAAGCGACCATAGAAGTCTTTGCGGACAAATAATTTGCTGGTGCCAGTGTCGCGAATTTTGGTTATGCCAATGGCGATATCTAAGAGCGCCTTACTGCTAACCTGAAACAACTCGTCTCGTGGAAAGGTATTGATGACCTGCAGCAGGTCTTTCATGTTGTGGCCATTCTTTGTATAGCCAGAATTCTCTAGCGCACGACTCACTTTTTTTCTCAGCAAGGGAATCGACAGCGCTTCTCTAAAATAGACAGACGACGTGTAGAGTCCGAGGAAACGGTGCATGTGAGTCACTTGCCCCGCCTTGTCGAACTCTTTAATCAAAACGTAATCGTAGTAAGCAGGACGGTGTACCTTAGAACGTTTCGAAGATTTCGCGAAACTAAGTAACTTAGGCCTGCGGATAAAATCGGCCGCAGCTCCGGGCAGAGAACTAACCTTCGTTTGCGACTTGAGTTCGGACTTGTAGCGCGAGACTCCTAACAGTGAATCTGACTCGAGCTCAATGATGCTTTCACCCGCTTTCTCGCGTATGCGGTACTTCTCGTAGCCTAAAAACGTAAAGTGGTTATCGATAAGCCATCCGATAAATTCGATAGACTCAGCGACGTTTTCCTCTGATACAGGCAGGTATTCGGCATTGGTGAGCAGGTTTCGGCGTAGATTAGCCGCCGCCGAGGTCATCTCTTTGTAGTTGCCGACTGCAGCACTGACATGATTGAGGGCGTCGCGGAGCTCTGATTCGATCGGCTTCGAACGCTCGCCCCCCCATCGTGCGCAGGTGATGCTACAAAAAGATTCAGCGCTGTAATCATCGTCGCTCGACCTGGCGATGCCTATTAGCTGTCCAAAGCGGCCTAAACTATCCTTCGCCGCACCTGTTTTACGCCTACCGCTAAACAACACCGTGTTGCGTACTGTTTTTATCGTAGCGCCCGAACGCAGCAGCGCTTGGCGGAGTGAATCTACGATAAAAGGCTTGTCGTCGAGCAGCACCCGAACGACAGTCGTTGGCAACTGTCTGCCATTCTCCTCGAGCAGCCCCTCTTCAAAGGCGATGACCGGGCGACTAGATTTGCGCTCTTGGACGAAATGCCAGGCCTGAACAATGTCAGCAATAATCAACTCAGAAGATTTGACAGCAGAGTCATCCGATGACGTATTCCCGAGATAACGTTTGGTGAAGCGGTATAAAAGATCATCTTTCGCGGCTGACTTGCCACCTAAAGCCAAAGTTACTGCAGCTAAAGTTGTGTCTAACTGTAACTCACGAGAACGTGATTCCTTGCTCATTGCCTACCTTCTCCACAACTTAGTTGGACCTGAACGCTTGGCTCAGCCAGCACTCACCCACTCTGGCTCGAGGCGCGCCTAGACATCCAGTTGAAAACGGTTAAAATCGATGACCTTGCAAAAAAGCCCCACTATTTGAGACTTTACACTATGAGCCACCACGGAATAATAACAGAACTCAGGGAATGGTTATCGACGCAGATTATAGGTCAGGAGCGCCTAATAGATCGCCTGCTTATTGCACTTCTCGCGGATGGTCACCTGCTCGTAGAAGGCGCACCAGGGCTCGCAAAGACCAAGGCGATCAAGGACCTGTCGAAAGCCGTCGAAGGCGATTTCCACCGCATCCAATTTACCCCAGACCTATTGCCAAGTGACATTACTGGCACTGAGGTGTTTCGCCCGGAAGATGGCTCGTTCCGCTTCCAAAAGGGCCCAATTTTCCACAATCTTGTCCTCGCCGACGAGATTAACCGAGCGCCGGCAAAAGTGCAGTCAGCTTTACTCGAGGCAATGGCAGAGCATCAGGTTAGTGTTGGGCGCGAGTCTTTCACCTTGCCACCTCTCTTCCTAGTCATGGCAACCCAGAATCCGATCGAGCAAGAAGGCACCTACCCGCTGCCCGAGGCGCAGCTCGACCGTTTCCTCATGCATGTAGCGATAGGCTATCCCGACGCTTCTGCCGAACGCGACATTCTTAAGTTAGTCCGCAGCGAAGCCGCCAATGTCGCGACTGAGGTGCCGAAGGAAATTCCACAAGACAGCCTTTTTGAGGCACGACAAGAAATTCTTGCGATGCACATGGCACCGGAGGTTGAGGAGTACATTATCCAGCTGATCATGGCGACTCGTGAGCCTGCGCAATACGGAGAAGACCTTGCCGGCTGGCTTGAATACGGCGCAAGCCCTCGGGGCACCATCTCCCTCGACCGCTGTGCGCGCGCACATGCGTGGATTCAGGGCCGTGATTTCGTTAGTCCAGACGACGTACAAGATGTGCTCTTCGATGTGCTGCGTCATCGCATCTTACTCAGCTTCGAAGCAGAAGCGAGCGGCGTAACCCCAGACCAAGTGTTGGAGACTATCCGTCAGCGCGTACCATCCGCTTAAGCCGTGAGTCTCAGAGAGCCATTCAGAGAGCCAACCAATGGTCGCTAAATCGAAGCTCGACCCCCAGCACGAGCGCTATCGAAGTCGTGGGGCACTAATCACGCTGCCGCAGATGTTGATACAACGGCAGGCCGCGAAAGCGCTTGCCTATGTGTCCCACGCTCGTTCGATAGCGGGAATTTCAGGGCTACATTTATCCAAGATACGCGGCAGAGGTATCGATTTCGAGGAATTTCGCCCGTATCAAGCCGGCGACGATATAAGACTAATTGACTGGCGTGCCACCGCACGCACCGGTCGTGCCGTTACCAAAGTCTTCCGCGAGGAACGTGAACGTCCGGTGATTATTGCGGTAGATCAATGCTCGAGCATGTTTTTTGGGAGCCAAGTCGCGTTCAAATCAGTTATTGCCGCGCAGGCGGCAGCACTATTTTGCTGGCTTGCAATAGACAATGGCGATCGCGTTGGCGGACTGGTTTTCTCGGACACCGACGCTAGCCTCGTGCGGCCTAAGCGATCTCGTCGCTCAGCACTCCATCTGCTCAACCAAATTTTTACGTTTAACCAGAAGTTAAATGCGAAGAAAGAACACACGCCCGACTCAGAGCCGCAAGCTGCCGACTTTAAACCCGGCCTCGCGCACGCCCTAGGGCAGATACGCCGCATAACCAAACCCGGCAGCACGCTTTACGTAATCTCCGATTTTGCCACCCTCGACGAGACAGCATTGCAGTACCTAAATCAGCTCTCGCGCCATAACAACGTAGTTTGCTGCATGGTTTACGATGCACTCGAGGAGAGTCTTCCAACACCGGGTGTTTACAGCATTACCGATGGTTCGAGCAAAGGCTCAATCAATACACACAGCAGCAAAGCGCGCTCGCGCTACAAGCAGCAATTTGAAGAGCGCGTGGCAACGATAGAATCAGATCTCGAACGCCTTAAAATTCGTTTGATTAAACTACGCACCAATCAACTCGTCGTGGAGCAAGTCCGAGAATGGATAGCGAAGAACTCCTAGCACAGCTAGCCGATATTCGACTGCCGGGCGAAATTAGCTGGTGGCCCCCAGCACCTGGGTGGTGGATACTCGCGGCGCTAGCGCTCGTCAGCGGCATCTTCGCATGGCGTGCTTACGTGCGCGCCCGCGACACCAAATTATTGCTTAGCTTCGCCCTTGCCGAAATCGAACTGTGCATAGAAAATTACAGCCAACAGACTGCTGGCAACGATCCTATGGCAGGGCTTAACTTGCTCAATGCGACCAACACTGTATTACGCCGTGTCGCACTCTTTCATAATCCTCACACGACTATCGCAAGCCTCAGTGGCGACGACTGGGCACAGTTTCTGTTGTTTTCGTCAACAAGCGCAGCTCACCTGTTCACTGACTCTTTGCGCGAGGGGTTTTCAAGCGGGCGTTTTCAACGCGAACTGGCAGTAGATGCAGAGACACTTCACGCCTTCGCAATCGGCTGGATTAGAGATCAGTATAGCCGAGCCGGCGACACGCAACTGCCGGTAGGCACCGCTAAAGTGTCCCCCGCAGCCACGGAGGCAAACGCCTAATGTTAGAGCTTACTTGGCCTTGGGTTTTCGCCCTGCTGCCCCTGCCATATCTCGTCTATAGATTCGCGACGCGGGCTCCGCGTCAGGACGCAGCGCTTTATGTGCCTTTTTTTAGCATGCTCACTCGACTCCAATCGGACAGCGAGAACATCAGTAACGGCCGTGCACTGTCCGTTACTCTCTGCACGGCAATCTGGTTACTTCTAATAGTAGCCGGCACGCGCCCCCAATGGCTTGGCGATCCGGTTGAGCTGCCGTCCAATGGACGTGACCTTATGCTTTCAGTCGACATCTCGGGATCGATGGAAGCGCAAGATATGGTTATTGGTAATCGTCAGGTGTCGAGAATCTCTGTCGTCAAACGCGTCATAAGCGACTTTGTCGAGCGCCGCGAAGGCGATCGCCTCGGCTTGATATTGTTTGCAGCTCACGCCTATATTCAGGCGCCACTTACCTTCGACCGCGAAACCGTGGGCACTCTACTCGAAGAAGCCGACATCGGCATTATCGAAGAATCGGCCACCGCGATAGGTGAATCGATCGGTTTGGGCGTAAAGCATCTGCGCACTCGACCCGAGAACAGCCGAGTTTTAGTCTTACTTACCGACGGCGTTAACAATTCAGGTGAAATAGATCCGCTGCAAGCGGGTCAGCTTGCCGCAATCGAAGGCATCAAAATATACACAATAGGTGTCGGCGCAGACCAGGTTATACAGCGTTCGTTTTTCGGCGCTCGCGCAATAAACCCCTCTGCCGAGCTCGATGAAGCGGTACTGACTCAAATAGCCGAAGCAACGGGTGGGCGTTATTTCCGTGCTCGCGATGTCAATGACCTCGTCGAAATCTATGAAGAACTCGACAGACTCGAAGCGATTGAGCAAGACGATCAAACTTACAGGCCGACTAAGGTATTGTTCTACTGGCCGCTAGGCACCGCACTCATGCTCAGCTTTTTGCTCGCATTGCTGACCATACCCTGGAGACTACTGTTCGGCCTTACTCCGCGCGGAGCGGACGATGACTTCACGCAGGAGGCCCACTGATATGGATCTTCTCATTCCCGTAAGCCTGATCGAGAATTTTCACTTCGTGCGCCCTCTTTGGCTGCTCGCGCTCATTCCAGCAGTTTTACTGCTGGCTGCTCTCTGGCGGCTCAACAGCAATGTGACGGCCTGGGATAGAGCGATTGATCAAGACTTACTGCCCTATCTGCTGGATCGCAGTAAGAACGCCTCCCAGCGCACACCGCTTTTCTTACTCTTGTTAGTTTGGTTGCTCACGAGCCTTGCTCTTGCAGGTCCGGTTTGGGAAAAGCTGCCGCAGCCGGTGCAAAAACGCGAAGATGCGCTCGTCATAGTTCTCGACCTCTCATTGTCGATGTTTGCACCCGATCACAGTCCAAGCCGCGTCGACCTCGCAAAACGCAAGCTGCGTGACATTCTCGCCCTGCGTAGCGAAGGTCAGACCGCGCTCGTCGTCTACGCCGGTGACGCGCATGCAGTTACCCCTCTCACCGACGATGTCGTTACCATTGAAGCACTCGTCCCCTCGTTAAACCCCAACATTATGCCTTTGTTCGGCAGCAATCCGGTCGAGGCGCTTGAGTTGGCTATCAGCCTTCTCAAGAACACCGATGGGGGCAGTGGCAAAATTTTGCTAATGACCGATGGAATCGCTGGCTTCGACGAAGAAGAGCGCATAGCCAATTTGCTCGACGGCACCGATAACGAACTCTTGGTCATGGGAATCGGAACCGAAGAAGGCGCACCTATTCGCACTAACGATGGCAATTTCTTAACCGACGAGCGCGGCACCATTATCGTTCCACGGCTCAATAAAAACTTGTTAACCTCGCTTGCCAACCGCGTGAGTGGACGCTACCACGATATCCAACTAGCCGATTCCGATCTTGCCTATTTGCTAAGTGACATTAATCCACTGGGCGAGGAATCTTTATCCGATGTCGAAGAAGAATTCGATGTTTGGTATGAAATAGGTCCGTGGCTACTCCTCTTAGTGCTTCCCGTTGCAGCACTCAGTTTCCGTCGCGGCTGGCTATTTTTGCTACCGCTCTCTGTTAGCCTTGCGCTTGTGACGCCCTCACAGCAGGCCTATGCCGCAGACTTTGGCCCCACAGTCGACATCCAAATCAATGAGGAAGGACAGCCTCTACCTGGCGAGGCCGAAGAACAAAGCTTTAGCTTCGCCGAAGCTTGGACGGGACTGTGGACGACACCCGACCAGCGCGCAGCAGCCGCATTTGAACGTGACGACCACAGCGAGGCAGCACGGTTATTTGAAGACAACGATTGGCGCGGCGCCTCCTCTTACCGGGGCGGCAACTATGAGGCAGCCGTCGCAGCATTTGCAGCTAATCCCAGCGCCGATGGACATTACAATCGCGGCAACGCGCTCGCTCAGAGCGGCAATTACGCCGAGGCGATCACTGCCTACAATCTCGCCTTAGCGCTTGATGAGCAACACGATGATGCGATTAAGAATAAAGAAATCGTTGAACAGCTTTTAGAGCAGCAGCAAGCCGAAGAAGGCGAACAGGAAGAAGGCGACAGCGAGGAAAGCGACTCGGAACAAAGCTCAGAAAGCGAATCTGACCAGCAGGAAGAAAGTAGCGAGCAGCAAGATCAAGAAAGCCAAGAAGGCAATCAAGACGAACAAGAACAGCAGGAACAGCAGCAGCAACAAGCGCCAGAGGACCAGGAAAATTCCGAGTCTAACAGCGAGCAGAACACGCCTAACGAGACCGAGAACGAAGAGTTCGAAGAGCAACAAGCGCTCGAACAATGGCTGCGCCGCATAGACGATGATCCGGGCGAGTTACTACGACGAAAATTCCGCTATCAGTACCGACAGCGACAGCTAAATGGGACGGCAAACTCAAACCAGAGCGGTGGCCAAATATGGTAAGACTAATCTCCGTCGCCCTTTTCGTTTTATCGATGTTTGCGACTCAGGCGTTTGCTCAGCAGATAGAACTTAGCGTCGATCGTAATGAGCTCGCGCGTGGGGAAACGCTTACCCTCACTATTCGAGTTTATGATCAACGCCAAGGGATGCAACTAGATCTCACTCCGTTAACTCAGGATTTCGACGTTCTGGGTACGCGCACCTCGAGTCAAATACGCAGCATTAATGGCGTAACCGAGTCTTGGACAGATTATGTCATCACCTTGTTCCCTGAAAAAGAAGGCGAACTCAGCATCCCTGCACTGTCGATATTGAATCAAACCACTGATCCGATCTCAATTAACGTGGTGAATGCCGGACCGCGTTCCAATCAAGGTGGCGACGATCTTTATCTCGAAATCGAAGTCAATAAAGACAGTGTCTATGTGCAAGAACAACTGCTGTTTACTGTGCGCCTTTTCTACACGATTAACGGAATCCGCAATCCGGTTTTTACCGAGCTCGAGATGGAAGACACTGTTACACAGCTGATTGGTTCCCCTAATCAATATGAACGCTTGATAGACGGTGAGCGTTTCGGCGTTTACGAAAAACGCTACGTCATCTTTCCTCAGCGGAGCGGTCCACTCCAAATCCCAGACATTCTGTTCCGAGGAGAAGTCACCGACGGGTCGAGTAATTTCGTCTTTCGCAACATGAATACGCGCCGAGTCACTGCGTTTATCGAGGGGACCACGATTGAGGTTAAAGAGCGGCCTGCGTCTTCGCCCAGAGGCGAGGGCTGGTTGCCAGTGACTGGCCTTGCACTCGAGGAGACGTGGTCTGGTGACTTAGGGGAATTGAAGGTAGGCGACAGCGTTGTTCGCACTATTGTCCTCAGAGCGGAAGGTTTAGATGGCGCGGTGCTACCGCCTTTTTCGCCGGAAAATATCCAAGGATTGAATCTTTATCCAGACCCCGCGGATATTTCACGCACCTTCGTCGACGGCAGCAT
>Ga0209534_10004686_pt1 | contig 12454 bp, 3 predicted proteins | sample COG_07_FD_184751 | JGI IMG/M metagenome (GOLD analysis project Ga0209534, IMG submission 184751) | Pelagic Microbial community sample from North Sea - COGITO 998_met_07 (SPAdes) (version 2) | ecosystem: Environmental > Aquatic > Marine > Neritic zone/Coastal water | place: Helgoland, sampling... | reverse complement strand
CCACTGGAGTGTTGAGCTCTCTAGGTGGAATTAAGGAGTTGTTGAAATAGTTGGTGGGAAACTGCCGGCAAGAAAAAAGCCCTCCGTTTGGAGGGCTTTTTTTATGGATTATTCTAAGGTAGACCAGCGGTCCTCTTTGGGGTTAGGTCCCCATTTGTTTTCACCCGGTTCGCCGTCTCTAAATAATAGAATGAGTAGCCAGATGGCACCAATCAATGGAATTAGGACGATAAGGAAAAACCATCCGCTTTTACCCACATCGTGCAAGCGGCGTACCAAAACGCCGAGTGATGGGAGGAAAACAGCAAGGCTGTATAGGTTACCTATTATACCGGATTCACCAGCCATAGGATTTGTGCCTAGACCGTAAATATCAATGAGGGTTAATATAATGGAAATGAGAGCGCTGAATAACGCAAAATTCCAATATTCAGCGCGGCGGGCGCGACCTTTAAACGGAGTACTTTTAAATAATAATTCATAGTAGAGTGATTAGTTATTTAAATATGGCTAAAAATTTTAAATAAGTGAAAAGTGGTGATAAAGTTGTTGTTGGGCTATTTGCGATTTAGGGTTTAAGTGCATGGACAATAAGAAACGTTTTAGCCTAATGGGCAGGGACGAATTAATCCAAAAGAAAACATTGTAGTTGCAAAGTTGTGATGAATAAGTACATTGTATGAACAAAAACGAAATAGAATTGAAAAATCAGTTTAAATTACTCATAGCAGCATTACTATTATTTTCCTCTACAATCAATGCACAATGCTTATCTGGCGATTGTACAAATGGAATAGGAATATGGAAAGATGCCACTGGTATTACGTACAAAGGAGAATTTAAGAATGGTACTATTACTGGTGAAGGTGTATTAACCTTTCCAGAAAAAATTGATAGAGGTCCTTTTGATGAAGAAACAATAAAGGAAATTCTCGTTTATGAAGGCGCAAAGACATATGTAGGCGAATTGAGTATTGGTGAACCCAATGGGAAAGGTCTGTTGGAGTTTTATTCGGGACAGAAAATAGATTGTTTGTGGGAAGGAGGAGATCCAATCGGTAATGCTATATGGAGTGTCCCAAATAGCCTAGTAGGATCAAATGATGGATATGTAATTACTGGTTCTATTAAAGACTGGCAAATTTCAGGTGAAGGTCAAATCGAATACAATACAGGTGATATCTATCGCGGGAACTTACTCAATTTCAATGAAGAAGGGGTGGGGACTTTATTTTTCTACAGTGGAGGTAAAATGGAAGGCGTCTGGAAAGAAGGCGAATGTATCAATTGCCAATCTGCAGTGCGATCAAGTATCAATATGATTCCATTACGCCTAGAAAACGGAGTTTTTAAGGTGGATGTAACCATCAACGGAGTACCAGTCGATAATATGATTTTTGATACAGGGGCGGGCGAAATAAGTATTTCACCAACATTTCTACTGGCCTCTATTGAAAATGGAGATTTAGATGAATCCGACGTCTTGGACGGAATGAGCTACATGAATGCTTCTGGGGATGTGAATTTTTCAGCACGCGTCAATCTTCGAGAGATAACGGTGGGTAATAAGACTATTTATAATGTAGAAGCTTCTATTTGTGAAACGTGTGAAGGACTAGGTATAAATCTCTTCGGACTCAATGCTATTTCAAAGCTGGGTGAATCGATAGAAATAGATTTCGATAAAGGAGAATTGAGGTATTGGTAATTATAAAATGAAAGTAATGGGGGAATATTCCCTTCCCCAATCCGTTGACTTATTGTTAAATTTTTCCACAGCCTTCCATTCGGCGTGCTTTAACAGGTAATCTACATAACATGGCTCGGAGGCTCTTCGACCTTTCAAATTACCCTTGACTCCTAATGGGACTGTAAGACCAATTTCAGTTGTTCCTCTCGTTCGTTGAATGTTTAACTCAGAAACGGTATAATCATATCCTATTGACAAAATGAATTTAGGTGTATTTACTTGTACTGACATGAGTACAGCATCAATGGTTTCGTTTAAGACAAAAAATTCTTTCCGTCTTAGACCTGCATATAGAACCATCACCCCGCTTAAATTTGTGCCAACTCTAAGTTCATTTGTTTTTTGAGGAAACTGATAATGCATGTTATGCCGTAATATGAAATATGAATTTGAGACATTTCCGATTAGCCCTTTAGGATGAAGTGGCATTATAACAGCAGAGAAGTGTGTAGTGTATCGCTGAGGTATTTTTTCCGTTTGATCGAAAAAGCTAATTCCTGGTTTATTCCAATTATGTATGGCAGCCCCTCCTTTAATAGATAATGTACTTCGTCTAACCCATGGCGTCGTATACGAAAACTTGAGGCCAACATTACTGTTAATAGCTAAACTTGATGTTTCTTCCCTAGGATTAATTATTGGAAAAGAGTTGACTAACCCATAAAATGGATCTAATTGCGAGCTAAAGGTTAATTGACTCCAATCAATACGATATTGTTTAAGCCCCGTGCTAATACCAGCTCCGATATCGAATCTTTTTCGGTTAATTTTACCGCCTATCCTTGTCGCCGCAAATAAACTTGCATCTGTTTCTTGCAAGTTTCCTTCACCTGAAGAATTACTGTTTAGCTTGACACCAAATCCAAGACCGTTATCAGGTTTAGAAAATACAGGATAAAGCATTGTAGCTTGATTCATATTGTAAGCTGCTGAAACAGCGGTGGGTCCAGGAAGATTCCACCATTGCTGCCTGCTCAGCGCTAAGAATTGAATCTGTCCATTCCCTGGTAAAGCATAGGCAGGATTAATGGAGAGAGGATCATGATCAATTAAAGTGAACGTTGCGTCTTGAGCACGACAGATGAATGAAGTAACAAGAATTATTTTTAGTATCGCGCGTCGCATCATCGTAAAAGTGTTAATGTTCCGAATGTCTTAATAATTCCATAAACATTTGACTGTCCAGTCCACCGTGTGTCATCGTCAAATACAGCACGTATTTTCCATGCATAAACACCCATAGCCAATGGTTCCCCATTCTTATCAGTTCCATCCCATGGCTCTCCAGGACTCTTTATACTCGGGTCAATTTTAGATGAATAAAATACTTCGTTCCCCCACTTGTCATATATCCAGATCTCATATTGATCTAAACTATGTCCCTTTGGTAAGAAAACGGCATCTTCTCCAACATAATTTAAACCTGGTGCGAACGCATTAGGTACAACTAAATTTGTTGGCCACACCCAAAAGCTTTTGCATATACTATCCTCACAACCGAAGCTATTAATCACTTTTAAACAGGCTCTAATACTATCTAGTCCAGTGTTTGAAGGTTCAAAGGTCATCGTTGGGCTCTCATCTGAACTGGATTGGCCATCAGAGAAGGTCCAACTATAAGTAACATTAGAATCAACATAAGTCGTTAGGTTTTGGAAACGCCGAGTGTTAATGTTTACTCTGTTAATAGTGAAGTCGGCCGAAGGAGTTGGATATATATTGATTATCGTTGTCGCAGACGTATCCTTACATCCACTTGTCATTGTTACAACGCTGTAAGCGTTATAAGTTCCGTAAGTGTTATAGGTGTGGACGTAATTGAATGGAGCTGTTGCTTGAATAAAATTTGACCCATCTCCGAAGAACCATTGTACGCTAGCTATAGTATCTAAAGTGTTCGTATATATCGATGTGTCCTGGAATACTACGTCCAAAGGTTCGCAGCCATCGATAGGATTAATGCTATGACGGGCATTTACACCATCCCTAACAAGTATCGATGTAAATAGAGAATCGATACAACCGAACGCAGTTTCACCAAATAGCGCAATGCGGTATACACCGGGTGCAGTAAACGTGAATGATGGACTAGTGAGTGTTGAGGTATTGATACCAGGGTTGTTCGAATAGTCAAAATCCCATGTGTATTGAATTGAATTGCTCGAAGAATTAGTGAAGGTGTAGGTCTGAGGAACCGAACAACTATCACCATCAATCAAAGAAGGAGTAAAGGATAATTGAGGAAGATCGTGTACGATAGCTATCTGTTGACTTGAGTCGATACAGCCGTAATCAGATGTGTGCGTTAATGTGACTTGGTACGTGCCCGCTGCAGAATAAACGTGAGAAGGTTCGAAGGAATTACTACTATTACCATCTCCGAAATTCCATGCGTTTCCAATTATCTGGCCATTTGAAAGCGTTGTTAGGTTTTCGAAGAACGTAGTGTCATTTAGACAAACATTTTGGGTGGTAAAGTTCACTTCAGGTGTAGGTCTAATATTTATTGTGGTGCTGGTACTGTCGCTACACCCTGTAGACGAGGTAACAGTTAATGTAACTGTATAAACTCCTGAGGTATCATATAAGTAATCTACATTCTGTAATATAGAAGTATCACCATTTCCAAACTCCCAAAAATGACCGGCTATAAATCCCGCGGATGTAGTCGAATTACTAATGAAGTTCACTGAATCGTTAGCACAGACATTGTTATTACTGGAGATTACGGCTACCGGTGAAGGGAATACAGTTACATTTTGAAATGTTGTGTCATATCCACAGCCATTATCCACTAATAATGCAACGGTGTATGTACCTGGCTGAGTGAATGTCCAAGTCGGATTTTGATTTACGCTACCACCTCCATTACAAGAGTTAGTGGCAACATCCCAATCGAAACACCAAGCAGTGTTGGTAGTATTGTAGCTGTAGTTCGTAAAATTAACCGTTAGTGGTGAACAGCCGCTTGATTTATCCATCCCAAAAGCTGCTTGAACAGTGTTTGGCTCTACGTAGACTGGTAAGGTCAAGCTACTGTCACCACAATCATTGAAAACAGTAAGTGTCACATAGTATGTTGTATCCAGGGTACCTCCATAGGTGAATACATGATTTAGCTGTCCCCATTGATAAATAAAGCTCGAGCCTTGTTGAATTTTTGTTGGGAGTATAGATGTATTGCTACCATCGCCAAAGTCAAAATATGCCGAATCTGCCTGGCCCTTAATGAGCCCGTCTATCTGAATTATAGTATTCAGGGGTGTACAGCCTGTATCAGGAAGAATTACAAAATCTGCAACAGGAGGGGTTCGAATTATTATGCTGTCTTCGACGTAATCACTTCCACAACAATTGAAGATTTCACGACTTAAATAATATACGGTGTCAGCAATATAATTTGGCTGTAGGATGGGTAAAGGATTTGGTAAAGAATTCCAACTTTGCATTAAGATTTTGGTAGAACCGTTGAAGGTAAATAACTCATAATATGAGCTATCTACAATGCCTGTGTCGCTCTCCAAAACATTAAATGTTGTTGGACCACAAAGTGCACTATCAGTGATCTCAAATGAATTAATCGGTGGAGCATTTACATAAATATTAATGATAGTATCATCAATACATCCATACTGAGTGGTAACTGTTAAACGTAGAGATTTCAATCCAGTAGAAGAGTAGCTGTGGCTGCCGTTTTGTGTGGTATAGTCAATACTTCCATTGTCATCAAAATCCCACGCGAAAGATGCGATACTTCCTCCAAACGCACTAGTGGAGCTTGCGTCAAAGAAGTTAAAGGATTGATTAAGACATACAGTATCTACACCACAATCCGATATTGAAATATCGGCAACAGGATAACTATGTATAGTAAGGGAGTCATAAATAGTCGTGTCACACCCTGCTAATGTGGTAGTGGTAAGACTGATCCCATAATTGCCTGGAGTAGGATTATAGTAGTTTATATTCTGTCCAAACAAAGTATCCGAACCTATCGTCCACATCCATTGTGAAACATTTGCATTGTTCGTTGATGTTGCACTTAATGGTATCGTATCAAATCCACAGAAAAAACCAATAGTATTGATGGAAGGTATCGACAGCGGATAAACATATACATTTTGAGTATACGAGCTATCACAAGAGCTCGAATCTATGGCGAATACGGTATGAGTTATCGTATAGGTTGAAAGTCCACTTGTATTATTATTTATGAGCGTTGGGAGTATAGGTGCATTACCAACTAAAGTATTTCCGATTTGATTGTTACTGCTATCGAATATCTCCCATACGTGAAGTCCTGTAGACTGCCCAATTGAATCTATGATAGGATTGAAAGCAGTACACCCTGTATCTGCGGCGAGACCAAAGTATGGATTCGGGTTTGGTAGGGTATAAACCAGAACAGAATCTTTATTGTCTAAACATCCATGCAGCGATGTCACCTGAAGAACAACCCAGACCGAGTTTTCTGATGCCGAAATGTTATGGTTTAAATTATTTCTGCCATTGAAGGTACTCAGTACCGTTCCTGCAGTATTCTTTACGCTCCAAGTATAGGATCCGTTGCCTGCATAATGAATGGCGTTTACGATGCTTGTGTCGATGGTAAGCGGTGCACAATCTGATATTGTGTCGGTATTAAGTTGAGCGATGGCATTAGGAAATACAACAATGGAGTCTGTTATTGTCGAATCACAGCCGTATTGGTTGGTTACGGTCAGGCTTACGAAGTAGGTAATGTAGCCTGTGGTAGTATTTACAAGGGTATAGGTAGGTATGGTGTTGGTATCGGAGTGTAGGGTTGTTCCGGCGGTATCGATGGACCAGTAGTAGTCTAAGTTAGAAGTACCGTCGTTCGCTGAGGAGCTGTTGATTATAAGAGTGTTGATACTTGCTCCGGTACAAATGCTGTCGCTGAGTGTAAAGCTTGCGGTAGGTGTAGGGAAAACGGTAAAGTTTTGTTGTAAAGTATCAATACATCCGTTGTTGTTGGTGACTTGCAGTCTTAGTGTGTAGTTCTGTATACCGTTGAACGACTGGGGTAAGTTGAAAGTAGGGTTGTTCAGTGAGCTAGATGTACTTCCGTTAGGACCTGTTAGTGTCCATAACCAGTCAGTGATGCTTCCGTTTGTTTTGGAGGTGTCTTGTGGTTGAAGCAAGAAAACGCCACAGGAATCTTGAGGTAGTATGAAACCTGCTTTAGGTCTAGCGTGTAGTGTGATGGATTGCGTAGTATCGTCAGTACATCCTTTATCTGATGTTACCGATAATGTAAGGTTGTATTGTTGGTCTGCTTGCGGCCATTGGACATCGCTAAATGAGAGGTTCGGAGTGGAGTCGTTTATTGCTGAAAAGGAGGTATGGACAGTAGTGTCTAAACTCCAAACAAAGGTTAACCCGTTCCCCTGGCTGTTATTAGATATTAGTGGTGTCCATGGTGCACATGCGGCCACGGTATCGCTCTGGAAAGAGGCCAAAGGTGTCGGCCAAACGGTAACGGTTATAGAAGCTGAGTCTTTACATCCTGTACCTGCTTGTACGATGTGCTTAATGTTGTAGGAGTTGTTGTTGGTATAGGAGTTGTTATTGAGTGCGGGCCATGTTGGGTTATTGCCATTAAGGGTGTGTACAGTAGTTCCCGTGCTGTCGTAAATGATCCACGTATGTGTTAGTGCAGCATCTGCGGTTAGACTGTCGATGACGGGCGTAAAAGGTGCACACCCGGCTGAATCTACAAGGCTCCAGTAGGGGTTAGGGTTCCCGATGGTTGTTACAGTAACAAATGCAGTGTCGTTAAGACAGTTATGCAGCGAAGAAACTACGAGTCTAATGATGAACGAAGTATCGTCATTGCTGATGGTGTAGTTGAGTGCATTAATGCCGTTGAAAGAGGTGACAAAGTTGCTATCTGTAGTCAATACGCTCCAAGTATAGGATCCGTTGCCTGCATAATGAATGGCGTTTACGATGCTTGTGTCGATGGTAAGCGGTGCACAATCTGATATTGTGTCGGTATTAAGTTGAGCGATGGCATTAGGAAATACAACAATGGAGTCTGTTATTGTCGAATCACAGCCGTATTGGTTGGTTACGGTCAGGCTTACGAAGTAGGTAATGTAGCCTGTGGTAGTATTTACAAGGGTATAGGTAGGTATGGTGTTGGTATCGGAGTGTAGGGTTGTTCCGGCGGTATCGATGGACCAGTAGTAGTCTAAGTTAGAAGTACCGTCGTTCGCTGAGGAGCTGTTGATTATAAGAGTGTTGATACTTGCTCCGGTACAAATGCTGTCGCTGAGTGTAAAGCTTGCGGTAGGTGTAGGGAAAACGGTAAAGTTTTGTTGTAAAGTATCAATACATCCGTTGTTGTTGGTGACTTGCAGTCTTAGTGTGTAGTTCTGTATACCGTTGAACGACTGGGGTAAGTTGAAAGTAGGGTTGTTCAGTGAGCTAGATGTACTTCCGTTAGGACCTGTTAGTGTCCATAACCAGTCAGTGATGCTTCCGTTTGTTTTGGAGGTGTCTTGTGGTTGAAGCAAGAAAACGCCACAGGAATCTTGAGGTAGTATGAAACCTGCTTTAGGTCTAGCGTGTAGTGTGATGGATTGCGTAGTATCGTCAGTACATCCTTTATCTGATGTTACCGATAATGTAAGGTTGTATTGTTGGTCTGCTTGCGGCCATTGGACATCGCTAAATGAGAGGTTCGGAGTGGAGTCGTTTATTGCTGAAAAGGAGGTATGGACAGTAGTGTCTAAACTCCAAACAAAGGTTAACCCGTTCCCCTGGCTGTTATTAGATATTAGTGGTGTCCATGGTGCACATGCGGCCACGGTATCGCTCTGGAAAGAGGCCAAAGGTGTCGGCCAAACGGTAACGGTTATAGAAGCTGAGTCTTTACATCCTGTACCTGCTTGTACGATGTGCTTAATGTTGTAGGAGTTGTTGTTGGTATAGGAGTTGTTATTGAGTGCGGGCCATGTTGGGTTATTGCCATTAAGGGTGTGTACAGTAGTTCCCGTGCTGTCGTAAATGATCCACGTATGTGTTAGTGCAGCATCTGCGGTTAGACTGTCGATGACGGGCGTAAAAGGTGCACACCCGGCTGAATCTACAAGGCTCCAGTAGGGGTTAGGGTTCCCGATGGTTGTTACAGTAACAAATGCAGTGTCGTTAAGACAGTTATGCAGCGAAGAAACTACGAGTCTAATGATGAACGAAGTATCGTCATTGCTGATGGTGTAGTTGAGTGCATTAATGCCGTTGAAAGAGGTGACAAAGTTGCTATCTGTAGTCAATACGCTCCAAGTATAGGATCCGTTGCCTGCATAATGAATGGCGTTTACGATGCTTGTGTCGATGGTAAGCGGTGCACAATCTGTTATTGCATCGGTATTAATATCCGCATTAGCATTAGGATAAATATCTATTGTATTACTTATGGTTGAATCGCAGCCATATTGGTTGGTTACCGTTAGTGATACTGTATATGTAAGAGTGGTGGTATCGTTGTTTAAGAGTATATGAGAAGGAATAGAGTCGTTGTAGTTGAAAGCGGTCCCTGCGGAATCTATGGTCCAGTTGTAAGTAAGCTGGTTGTTAGAGTTGTCGTTAGCGCTGGAGTTGTTGGTGATTAGAGAGTTTATGTTGGTGCCGGTACAGGTGTTGCTTGCTAGCGTAAAAGCGGCAGTAGGTGTAGGGTTTATATAGAAGCTAGTGGTAGTTGTGTCGCTACATCCTCTGCTGTCTTGAACGATAAGCTGTATTAGGTAAGTGGTTACACCGTTGGTAGAAGTTGGCAGGTTGAAGGAAGGGTTTTGCAGTGTAGAGGAAGAGAGTGTGGTTGCATTAGCGTCGTCAATGACTGTCCATTGCCAAGAGTTGATGGTTCCGTTAGATCCGGAGCTTTCTGTCGGCGATAGTGTGAACGGTCCACAGCTGCTGTCATTGCTCAGTGAGAAATCTGCGAGTGGTCTTGCGTAAAGTGTGATTGTTTCTGAGTAGGAGTCTGTACATCCGGAATCAGAGGTCGTTAATAGAGACAGTGTGTATTGTTGGTCGCTATCGGGGTATTGCAGTCCTGCGAATGCTAGAGTAGGTGTAGTGTTGGAAGTATCGGAGAGAGATACTAGGCTGTTGAGAGGTGAGATGTCCCAGTCAAAGGAAAGGTTGTTGCCGGTGGAGTTGTTTGTAATGGTGGGTGTCCACGGTGCACAAGCAGCGGCGGAGATGCTAAAGTCAGCATCGGGGTTGGGTACGACGTGAAATAAAATTGACGTTGAATCGATACAACCATTTGTGGATTCAACTATGTGCCAAATTGTATAGGTAACATTTGTGTTGTTGGTAGAGTATGATGAGAAACTTGGATTTATACCTGAAACTTCTTCTTGTAATACTCCGGATAAGTAGATTTTCCAAGTATGGGATTTTCCGTTGTTATGATATATTGAATTAATGGTTGGAGTAAAGGGAGAACACCCAGTAGTATCCGTTAGTGTAAAGTATGGATTTGGTATCGAGTCTAATTGAATTTGCGTGCTCAATACTTGAGAACCACAATCATTGTAAGCTCTTGCATGAATAGTATAGTTCTTTCTATCCCAAAGAATTAGACTATCATGGCCATATTGATTTAAACCTAGGCTGGTCCAACCGGTTTGAGGAGTTATGAAATAGTAGACACTATCCGCGGAGGCGTATGGTGAGGTTGAGATTACCGAGAAAGTAGGGCTACCTAAATTGACAAGTAAAGTATCAGTACAATAAATACTATCGTTTGGAGGGAAACTTACATTTGGTTCGTCAATTACGATGATACTATCGTAGATATAAGATACACCACATTGATTGCTAACGCCATATCTTAAGGTCATTTTCCCAGAAAGGCTAGGAGTCCAGTTAAAACTGGTATCAGTGGGACTAGTAGAGTTGAATAAGAGTACGTTTGACTCATCAAAAACAAACAGTGAATATGAGCTTGGTGAATTACAGTTAATACTATCTTGATAGACAGCACTATTTGTTACCGTTCCAACACAAATTGTATTCGCAATTGAGATTGCTATTTCTGTAATCGCTATGGTGTCTACACAGACGGAAATAGTGTCTATATCCAGTGTGCAAAGCGTATTGCCCCCAAAAGCAGTAAGTCCTATATGTTTGACTATGTTATATGTACCTGATTGCAGGAATTGCAAATTGAGATTATTTGAACCAGAAGTCCAATATGCAGGTACAGTGGGGAATATTCCTCCAGAACCTAAGCTGGATCCGGTATTCAATGAAAACTTGTTGTTAGGAAGAGTTAATAAATTCCATTGACTATCGTAGACTTCCCAGTAGCCATTTGCTGTGGGATCACAAGTAAAGTCTGAGCCACTTGCAACTACCATTTTACCTTGGCCAGATAAATCCTGAACCAAGTAATTAGTTGAAGTACATACACTGTCGTCACCAACAATATGTGCCTCAGGGGACTCGGAAATAACTATTGGACCAACCGCAGCTGTACTTTGTGATCCTGGACAAGGTGCTGTTTTTGTGGCCGATACAGAGTATGTGTTATTGTATGTTGTGCCCCCAAGGGACGAAGTATAATTACATGAAGAACCCTGAAAATAATGACGATAGTACGCTTTTTGAGTTGTAGCATCATAGATTATGAACGGAAATTGAGAAACACCACCATTAATCAACGGTGATACTGCAGGCTTAGATGAGCCATCGTTTGAATTAAAAGTGTAGCTAATGCCATCCGGATCGTTCTGCCAATTACTAATCTCAAAATCGAAGTAAACGCTATCCTGTCCAGGAGCTAAACATACGGTCGTATTTCCGGGAGTAGAAAGTCCTAGCGTTTGGGTTGATCCAAAATAAAGATTGATTGTTGTGTCTATTGAACATCCTGTTGATGTAGATAGTTGAACTGTAGTAGTGTAAAGCCCGGCAGTATTATACTGGTGAGTTATTAAATTAGTTGATGAGTATGTGCCGGTTTGTACTGCACCACCATCTCCCCAGTCGATAGAATAATTTGCGAAATTGGATAACCCTGCCAAAGGTGACAGTAAGAATGTTGCATTCGCACCACCTGAACAAATAGAATAAGTCGTTATTCCATTAAATGAAGTCGCTAAAATAGGAGAAGGTCCAGTTGTTGTTACCTCACTCACTGCGAAATTTACAGATGCGCCAGAAAAGTTGAATCCGGTAATTGTGATATTCTGAGTATTGCTACTTGTACAACCTGACGAGTTAGTATATGTATATGTGACAGTATGGCTTCCAACAGGTAATTGACTTGGGTCAATTTGTCCTGAAGAGTTAACAGCATTCGGAAATCCCGCGACGGTGTAGACTCCTCCGCTTGGTGAGCCTCCTGATAATGAAGTAACGGCGGAACATTTCTGAAATGACGTTGTGCCTAAACTTAAAGTAACAGTCGAAGCCGTATAGACTGTAAGCGTTTGAGTAGAAGAACATGTAAATGTAATCGTGGTACTTGGTACTGTAAATGTCTCGGTTAAAGTCAGCGTAACTATTGATCCGTTAGAAAGTCCCTGAGGATCAAATGTTACATTACTCCCAGAAGTCACTACGGCTCCTGCACTACTAGTTAATGTCTGATTCGCACCCAAGGAATTAGTTAACGTCTGAATCCCATCATTTTCACAAACGGATGCGGGTAAACTTAGACTTGTA
>Ga0209534_10004683_pt1 | contig 12457 bp, 14 predicted proteins | sample COG_07_FD_184751 | JGI IMG/M metagenome (GOLD analysis project Ga0209534, IMG submission 184751) | Pelagic Microbial community sample from North Sea - COGITO 998_met_07 (SPAdes) (version 2) | ecosystem: Environmental > Aquatic > Marine > Neritic zone/Coastal water | place: Helgoland, sampling... | reverse complement strand
CTTGGTCGCTCAACAGAGCAATCAACACAGAAGAAAGCACTCAGTATAGCCCGGATAGCTCAGTCGGTAGAGCAGAGGATTGAAAATCCTCGTGTCGGCGGTTCGATTCCGTCTCCGGGCACCATTTACTACAAAAAACCCCTAAAATACCCCAACTTCTCGAAACGTGTAATTTATTCCCGTAGCACACTCGTAGCACACTTTGACGACGGTTTTGAGCACTTATCCCTTGTCCAAAGAAGCCTACATTGCTATTATCGTGTCAGAAGATTCTTCCACACATGCTCAAAATAATTAACAATGATAAAAAAATCAATATCTCTTTTTAGTGGCGCAATGGGTTTGGACTTGGGGTTAGAGAACGCTGGATTTCAAACAGTTGCCTGTGTCGAAAATGATACTGACGCAATAAAAACTATTCAACAAAACCGCCCAGACATCACTACATTTTCAAAGTCGATCACAGAAGTAACTGGAGAAGAGATCCTACAAGAAACAGGACTTTCACAAAGCGAAATTTCACTTATAGCCGGAGGACCACCGTGCCAAGCATTTAGCGTTTTTGGGAATCGGTTAGGCTTAGAAGATGCGAGAGGACAACTTGTTTTTGAATTCATTCGAATGGTAGAGGAAATCCGTCCACCAGTATTCTTAATGGAGAATGTTCGTGGAATTCTATCAATGGCAATAGTACCTAAAAATAGCGAAAGTGACACATCGCTTCCAGAGCACAAGGGAAAAGGGTCGTTGATGGACCTCATTTTCAAAGAAATGAATAGAATTGGATATCATGTTGACTGCTTTGTAGTTAATTCTGTTAACTATGGTGCACCACAAATAAGAGAGCGCGTTCTACTTATTGGAAATAGGTTTGGTCATAGAACAGAGTTTCCACAACCCCTATATAGCAATAGACCCGAAGACAAACTCCCACCATTTAAAACTTTAGGGGAAGCCATCGGTCCTGGTTCAGATTTAGACGATCCAAAGCCAGAGATAATGAACTTTAGCGAAAGGAAATTGAAATATCTTTCAATGGTTCCTGAAGGTGGTAACTGGAGAAGTTTGCCTGTTGAAATACAGAAAGAATCAATGAAAAAAAGTTGGTACTTGAAAGGAGGGAGAAGTGCTTACTGGAGAAAGTTATCCTACGACTTCCCCAGCCCCACAGTCGTTACAATGCCAAATCATGCTGGCACAAGTATGTGCCACCCAAAAAAATTAAGAGCCATATCTGTAGCCGAGGCTGCCGCAATTCAGGAGTTTCCTGCAAACTGGGAGTTTCAAGGCACTGTAACCTCAAAGTTTCGCCAAATAGGGAACGCTGTTCCCACCAGACTGGGAGAAGTAGCAGGATCAGTTATAAGCAAACTATTGGACAAAATAACAAAGGATGGTTTCTCTAATGAGAAAAATTGTTCGCACACCATAACGCATATTAGACCACATGTTAGAACTCGCACATTTTGGAAGGATGGGCAATCTTTCGCTGGCAGTCATAGTTACTATGCCAAAAATAATGAAGAAGCATGCCAACTATCATTACCTATACTCTAAAAACCAACCAATCTATCCATTAATTGACTTTAAAAACTTTTTCCAATCCAAATTCCCATTATTATCAGTAATATTATTCTGGTGCTTCGTGACAACATTTTTACGAAAATCATTCAGCAATTTTTGAGCAGTATTCTTAATATCAGCCTCTTCCAAAGCCTCGATAATCCCCGCCATCACCCACTCTTGAGTTAGGTCTTCTCCATCATTTAGCCACGACCAGAAAGATTTACCAGAATATACACTTACGTCATTAGTCAAATCTACAACATCGTGATTGGCTCCTCTATTGATACCTCGTAATATTTCGTATTTGTCAGTTAAATCACCTTTTTTTCCATAGAACACTCCTACAACAATTGAATCACAGGATGTTGCATAACTTGTTAGTATTTCGTTAAAAGCAACATTCAGTTGTACTGCCATTGTTAACTGTATAGTCCACTTTCCTGCTTTTAAAGATAAGAGTTCAGTAGTCCCGTCCGATCTCACAACTCGATGATCAATTTCATCGAAGCATGAATGACTAAAGAGTGGGGTTGTTCTACGAAACTGCGCATCCAATTTCTCTGCATCAAAAACCCTTGGTAATATTTTTTCATCAATTAATTTACCAAAACCAGTGTTATGCCCTGTCATTAAATGCGAGGCTATAATCAGGTCTGCCAGTCCCTCTAAGTTTGATATATTGTGATAGTTAAACAAAAAAGGCATTAAAAACGGGTTGATGGACATCGTATCACTCAACTGATCTTCAAGTTTTTGCCGTCGCTTTCCCACCCACCAAATCACACATCTTTTGACTCCATCAACCACTTCTCTTTCTGTTTTCAACACACGGTCCTCTATTAAAGATTCGGATTATCAATATGGTGCCAAAAATAAATACTCACGACTCCTGCATATGGGCTCCATTTTTTTATGCTATTGGGGATTTGCTGCAACGGTTTTTTTACTAGTTGGATATAAGATTTTTCTAAAGAGACATCTCCCTTAGGAAATACAGAAAGCCGACCCAAGTAAAACAACATCAAAATCTGTGCAGACCATTCTCCTATACCTTTAATATTAATTAACCTTTTCAAGAGTTCTTGATCCGACATGACTTTTAATTCATCAATCACAAGTTCCTCAGCCACCATAGATTCCGCTATTCCGTTAAGGTAATTAATCTTAGCGAATGATACACCGCAATCACGAAGCAATGAGTCACTGACAATAATAAAAGTTTTTTCAGAAACACCTCCGTGTTCCAAAAGAAGATTATAAATTCGAGACAAAATCGTGTTTGCAGCCTTACCCGATAACTGTTGATTTACTATCGTTCTTAGAAAGGCGTTAAAATCCAAATCTCTACACTCATAGTCAAGACGCCCAAACTTCTTGTAAAGCCTACTAAATACCTCACAATTTTCATCGAGATAAGCAATGCCCTGAGAAAAGTTATCTTTAGACATATAGTTCCATTCTTTAGCACACTAACAAGCCGTGTTGACCACCACCAGCATTCCCAATACACTGACCTTACTCCAATAAGTTGGAACTAACCAGTGTCTAGCATCAACCTACGCCCCAACAAACTTACCCTTTATAAGCGACCTAAAAGTCCGCTTTGGCAGTGTCGTTACAAGTTACATAACGGCGAATGGTATCGGCAAAGCACTGGCACTGATGACCAAGCAGAAGCAGAAGATATCGCATTCAAGTTGTATTACGGTGCTGGTGAACGCGAAAAGAACAATCTTCCACAGAACACTCGCAAGTTTGGCAATGTTGCTCGCTACGCTGCAACGCGTATGACTGAAGAACTGGATGCTGGTGGTGGAAAAGTCGTTTATAAAGATTATATACGCGTCATTAATAACTACCTTATTCCTTATTTTGGCAAACAGAAGGTTGATAGCATTAACACACGCAAGTTAATGGAATACGCATCTTGGCGTGATATGAAAATGGGTACTGCTAAGGAAGAGGTTCGCATTCGTGGATTGCGGAACAGGATAAGTGACTATCAGCGACTTAAAGAAGAACTCGGAAAAGAACCGAAACCATTTAAGGCGAAACAAAGCACTATCAACACCCATAACTCAGCGTTAAATCGTGTCTTTGACGAAGCGTTATTGCGTGGCTGGATTACTGATTCAATTAAACCAACTTTGTTGAATAAAGGCATTAAAACCGAAAGTCGTGGTGCTTTTTCAATTGATGAATATCAAGCGATCTACAAAGGTATTCCTTTGTGGATTAAGAAAGGTCATCGCAAAGAAACGCGCGAGTTACGTGAGGTTTTGCGTGAGTATGTGCTGTTTTTGGCAAACACGGGCATTCGTCACGGCACAGAAGCAATAAGCATTAAGTGGTCTAACATTCGTTACTTCACGGGGTTAGATAAACTAGTGTATTTAGAAGTCGCTGTTGATGGCAAGGTTGGCAAACGGAAACTTGTGCCACGCGACAACACGGCTCGTTATTTGGAGCGGTTGCGTGATCTAAACGACAGCATCAAGCACCTAACGCTCAAAGAGTTGTTGTCCAAGCAATTGGATGTTGAAGTATTTAGAACACGCAGTGGATACAATCCAACGACTGACGCGCTCAGGGGAAGTTTTAGGCAGTATCTTGAACAGGCTGGTATCTTGCGCGATACAAATGGCGTTACTCGAAGCCTATATTGCTTACGCCATACATACGCCACATTTAGATTGTTTTCTGGCACCAACATTCATCAACTCGCTACTCAAATGGGAACCAGTGTAAAGATGCTGGAAACATTTTATAGTAAAGTATCCCCTCAGATGAACGCTGCCATTCATAGCGGTAGGTTAGAAACGATACAGCGTGAAGAACAGGAAGATTAGTCTGTAGGGTTAAATTTTCTCCGGTGCATACCAAGAGGCAGTTTAGATAATTTTTGCGCTATATTAATCATTATTTAAACTTCTCAGCCTGATTCTGAATAGGGGTCAAAACCAAAAACAGTACGCACTATAAATAAAGCAATAGTGTAATTCAGACTTATCACATGGTAGAAGAGAAATAATGTTGCTAAACCTTGAACAGAAACAGTCACAAACCTATGACCTTTGAGATTAATTACAGCAACAGACATCTTCCAGATAGCCAAAACCAGCATCACTGATGTTATGACACCCACAGTAAATAGTAACATTGGTAAAAGCCCAGACTTTGCATAAGTTAGAGCAGTTTGCCACCAAAGCCCTTCGTAATTTTTATATGTTCCAAACAGCGTTCCCGCTATAATATTAAATACCGTCCATACAAATACTTTGATCATTAGGCTTTTAATTACCACCATATAAATATTCTCATCAGATGGTTAGTTTCGTCACAACTCTTTGTTCTTTGAGAACATATAGCCTTTGATTTATAACTAAAGACTATATGTTAGCCAAACAACCAAACAATGGCATAAATTATTATTCCGATTGAAATTATGATTGCTATAATGGCACGAAGTGTTTTGATAGCATCGTGTAGAAGAGCAAATATTAATGACTTAGTAGAGTCCATCCCATAAAAGACTACACTAAATAGCAAAGACCACGGAAAAAATACAACTACAAGCGTGCTTAATATTGCGAACTCCCAAAAACCCAGAAGCAAATATTTGTTCTCTGTTTGCTCTTGATCCATATAGACACCTCATTGATAGCAACAAGTCAGTAGCATAACCACCAGCACTCTCAGTTTATAAACTCTACTCTAATTAAATGAAGCCTTCTAGTACCGAGTATTGACTTGAGACTTAGTGAAGTACTCAGACTTGTCATCACGGACCATCGCATTGATGGATGGCTCCGACATAATAAGGCAGTGTTTACTATATGTTAGGTTATTTTCTTAATACTATATTCATGTATTCGTTTGTGAATAGTCGTTTCTCCAACATTAAACATGCCTGCTATGTCTTTCATCGTGTGTTTGTTATAGAGGATTTGAAGTTCTTCTTTCGTTATATTAAATCGTCGCCTATCCCCTGAATCTCTGGTTGGAATACCTAGTTTGTGAATTCTTTTTCTAACAATCTCGTCTGATACCCCGAACATTTCTCCAATTGCTCTCATACTATGAAATTCATAAAGATCTTCAAGATCGTGCTTAGGGACTTTGAATTCAATTTTTGGTTTGATTCTGACTATATCTCGTTCTTGGGTTACGCGACCAGTTAACCAGTCAGGGAATCGCCTGCTGTGAATTTTTTCGTGACATGATACGCAAACTGTTACGCCATTGTTAATGTCCCACCTCAACTCCCGATGATCTTTAAATTCCTGAATGTGATGCACATGCAGTTTTTCTTTATTTCCACATTTTTGACACTTATAACCGTCCCTTTGAAGAATTATATTGCGCCATTTTTTTGCAATGTATGATCGCCTTTCTCTGACTTCATCTGAGACCAAATTGCCTTTCCAGTTTGGATTTGACTCGCCTATATATTTCCCTTTCTTAGCAGCAGACATCTTCTTTCGGCTAGACAACGACATTTTTTGTCCACGAAGTGAGCCACCTTTTTCTCGCCTATCAATTTTAAAATTCTTCAACCATGTTGCAACAGTGCCTGGTGTGCTGCCGACTTCTTCTGCAATTATTACTGTAGATTTCAGCCCTATAATGTAAGATTTGGATAGGAACTCTTCCGTTTGCCACCAATCATTGCGACCATGATTTTTATCTCTAGATTTAATGCTAAAAGACTTCATTCTTCTGCGAAGAGTAGATGTAGAAAGGTTTAGTCTTTCTGCAACAGAGCGTATTGGTAATCGTTCTTCAACATAGAGTCTTTTAATCTCAGATTCTAAGTCCATTTTTTTGGTATCCATATCAAATTAATGTATTCATATTTTAGACTACATGGGCTTTTAATAAGGTTCAAGTCTTGTACTGCAGCGCTCGTGCGAACAATCTTGAAGAGGCAGGAATAGGTATCAGAAAACGCTATGCACAAAGTCCCAGATCCAAATGGGCACGCTTTTCATCAGATTGCTAATGGACTAATTAAGATTAATAAGCACGCCAGAAATTTCACATGACCCCCCATCGTCCTTGGTTCAAGCAGTTCGTTAGTATTAATGATTGCTTTGCAGTAGTAGACTAATATCAGTTTAGATCTATTAGTGACTCTGTTCAACTCCAATACATTTGTGAGTGATGTGAGTTATTTATCTTTAGGATAGGAGCATATGGAATTTTTGAATGAGTTGTTAAGTTTATTTATTGCGTGGGTAATTACTGTCGTCTACCAATGGGAAATTCTAGTCGTCTTTGCTCTAGCACTAATTGGATTTCATGACGCCAAAAAGGATCATGAGACAAGTATAACCGCTTGGAACGATGTTATTTCTGGCAGAACAACAATTATAAATACTCAAGACTTTATCGCTAGCAAATTAGTTACTAATGGATACACATTGCAAAAGAGTAATGTAATACTTGGACTAATACTGGTGGTTTTTTTGATGAAGTAATCTTTAGAATCGGACGACTGATGACATAAGAAGGTAGGGTCTATTTTTTACCGGTCGAGACCGAGAGGCAGTTTAGATAATTTTTGTGCTGAATTAATTATTATTTAAGACAATAAAAAAGACACATAATGTGCCCTTTCTGGTTAAATGGATGCCGCTCGTGAAAGGTCGCTCCGCTGCTGCTGGACCTTTTGTTGTGCGCGCTGCAACTGCCCCTTCTCCCGTTTAACTCGGTCCGATTTCGTCTGTTTGTCTTTGCGTTCCTTATCTTGTTTTGCCTTAATTTGTTCATAGTCCTCTGGACTATAAGCATCCTCTTCTAAATCGCTTAATCTCATTGTTCATTTCTCCCTTATTTTTATGCATTTACGCTTTTTATTTTCCGCTTTAATTTAATCCTATGAAAACAGGTGTTGGGGTTCTGTTATCAATTTCGCGGTCGGCTAAGTTACTTACCGCCTCTAAGATCATATGACGAATTTTTATGTTTTGGTTCTCACTGCACTTGTGATGCCTAATGGCAATTTCATTTGCAATAAAGAGTTGTACATCTGTCAACTGGGTAATGAATTGGGTTGATGCCGGTGCTGCCATCTTTCGCTCCTCTATTCCTTCCATCAAATATGAAATGGCGGATGAAGATAACTCAAGATTTTGTGCTTTCATACTGCCGTAATAACCTTCGCTTTTGCCACATAACTTGGAAAAGCCACGCACGGTCATTCCTACATATAGGTTACTTATTTTTTCGTACAGTTCTTCTGTAAATGTCATTTTGTTGTTCTCCTTGGTATTGCTAATATCCGCAGAGCGGATAAAGACTGCCTCATCGTTCGCAGTCATAGACTGCTCCCTTTCAGGTCAGTCTTATTTTTTACATTTATTAGTGTTGGTCATTTTTTAATCAAGGTTGGTAATAATGATTGTTTGATTGGCTCTCTTTCTAAGACAACAATAAGTCAAGCCATCTCAGACTTGACCCATCGTTTAACTCTTTCTGAAGTTTTCCAATAACTACATATTCGCAACCTGATATCGTTTCATTGATATAAGGGTCGGTAGGTTTTGCTTTCACCGATTACGCGTCATCTTACGCAAGCAATAACGAGTATATGTAGGAACCAGTGTTATTGCTTTGTGGGGTACCTATTACAGGCTTGACGATCCCACTCACTTTTAGCCAAATTTAATTTATTTAATTTCGCCTAACCAAGCATTGCTGCTCAGCCAACTATTACGACAACGCAAACAACATACCCTGAGGGGTTGTCATCTATAGCGTCCTGTTAAGGATAGTGCGTTGAAGCGGACAACTGAAAAGCCCGTTTGCATTCCTCGTCACATCAGCGAGTATAAGCAGCACAATGATATTCGGCGTGCTAACCTTTTTATTTCAATTTGTATAATGTATTTATGCATTTCCAAACAAAAGGTGCTGAAACGCGTTTAAAACAGCGATTTCAAGAATGTATCTTTTTGGGTATAGCCTCGGGACTACATTACGATGAATACGCGCAGATGGGATTTATGTAGTCAAAAGGGTTGCCGTATTTTTTTGAATACAGGACTATTGCCAGTTCTAGAGTTAAATGAATACAGGTAAGTTATGAAGGGTCAAAACGTAGGATATATTCGTGTTAGCAGCGTTGAGCAAAATGAGATTCGCCAACTTGCAGGTGTTGATCTAGATATGCAGTTCGTTGATAAAATCACAGGATCTGTCAAAAGTCGTCCTGAGTTGGATAAACTACTCAATCATGTTCGGTCTGGAGACACTGTTCATGTACACGACATTTCTCGCCTCGCTCGTAATGTAAGCCACTTACTAGAATTTGTGGAGTTGCTGACAAGCAAGGGCGTGTCTGTGAAATTTCATCAAGAAGGTCTGCACTTCACTAGTGATCAGAATCCTATACAAGATTTAATGCTAACAGTGATCGGTGCTATTTCAGCATTTGAACGAACTTGTATTAAGCAGCGCCAATATGAGGGCATTCAAATTGCAAAAGGAGCAGGAAAGTATAAAGGGCGCCAGTCAACAATTAATAAACAGGCAATTCTTGATTGCTTGCGCGATGGTCTATCTTTCCGAAAGACCGCTGAAAAAATCAATGTGAGTCTTTCAACTGTTCAACGAGCAGCCAAATTAGCGTGAGTCTTTGCAATACCAACCACCACCAGCGGTATAGAGTCTGTTTAACAGACACTATCGCCTATCTCTTTTAGGGAACTCACCGCTTACTATATTTTCAATGTATTGGTTTGCAATCCTCAAATGTCTACTGATGGTAACTGAAATTTTTTTTCGCACCTCAATCTTATTTCCATCGTTGTATATTCTTATTCCCGCGAGTTCCGCGATCTCATAGTGTTTAAGCGAAGGGTCGTTTTGCTTTATGTCCCAAACAACCAAATGTTGATGAAGAGATCTAAGAACTGGCTTAGTCGCTACCGCGTAGAGTGCCAAACTCCTATTCCTAGCAGCCTTTGCTTCTTCTTTGTGTTCTCGCAACACTTCTTTAAAAAGTTTAACCAAATAGCCTGTGCTCACTTCTAGTGGTACTGACACATTAATAGATCCTTTCTGTAGAGTTGAACAGTCCTCTAAGCATTCAATTTTTCGAGACAGTGGCTCACTAAACAGATGTGCATGACTATCCCACCACAACATGAAGTCATCATGCTCATGAACATTACCAAAGTCTAAAAAAAGGCTTTTGTAAATTCCCCGTCCCCCTGCTTTACAAGTTTTCTCATACCCCTTATTTCTTCTCAAATACTCCCACCAATAATAAAACACAGAATGCTTATAAAGAGGTGCATTCGTATATGGAGTCGTTGGTAAAACACGTTTGCTCTTCCTCGTACCCTTTAGGGGAGGAGCGTACTTAAAATGCAACGATTTTCCTGTCATTTTAGTCCCCACATCAGAATATCAACCATTAGTATGCCACATAAAACTACATTTACTGTACTTAATATGGTACACAAAATCGATGTTACACTTAATATGTTGATTAGGAATTTCGAAATAAATCGTTTTCAATCAATATCTTATTCTCAATACTGAGTTAAGAATATATTAATAGACAATAAAGGAAAAATATCATGTCTACTAAAAATGCAGTAAAGAAGTATAGTAAAAAACAGAATAGTACTGGGTCTAAAGTCCCAGCCCAATTATTCGCAAACGATGCTGTTAAAAAACTTGATAATCTAGCGGCTAGACAAAAAAAATGGTCCGCCGGCTTGTACAAAAAGGCGAATGATGAACTCTATTCATTGCTTGCTGAATGTTACGAAGAGGTCATAGCCATCAGACTTGAGGGAAGAAAAGTCACTTCTGCACTTAATAACATTCTTGCTGAAAGGGGCATCACTTTTAATGATGCAACCAAGTTGGAAACTAAGGCTGTTAGATTGGTGTTTGGAAATATTGGCAAAAGGGCTTTTAGTTATTCAAGTGTTCTTGTTTTAGCGAAGGCAGAAGGAGTGGACACTAAAGACTTTGCAAAATGGATTACGGAAAGCGGAGGCGTTGAAGAAGTTAGGAAAAAGTCAAAACTTGATGGCAAAACACCCAGCGAAATCAGAGAGGATACAGTTGACAGTGTATCCGAGGCTTTGAGTACTATAAGCGCTATAACTGCTTCTGATTTTGAGGTTGTTGACGGCGTGGACTTTTCGGTTGTGATCGTAAGAAAAAATGCCGATGGGAGCACTGACTTTCTTAGGCAGGTCAAATCCCAAAGGGTCATAAAAGACGCGCTGATATCCGTTAAAGATGTCGTTGGACAAGAGAAACTGAATCAGTCAGTTAAAAGCGCTTCAAAGCAGTATTCTCTGAGGCAAGGTTTATTAAACAAGGCTTCTAATAAATTGATTAGCCTGCCTAGTAAGTCATTAAAAATCGCAGAAATGGTTTAAGGGGGATTTATGTTTAAAAAATATAACTCTTCGTTAAATAGTATGATTTTTAACGATCCCTTTATTAAGCAAAGCATTTGCACAGAGGCGGCGATGGGCATATCTAAGCACTTACTAATAAGTGGGAGCAATGGTATTGGTAAATCGCTGATAGCGGGTCTTCTGGTGACAGCAGCAAACCCAAATTCCAACCCAGCATGGCACTTTCTTTATGGGTTTAACCTATGCATTGAAGAGATTAAATATACTCTAAACTTGCTACTTATGACCTCCGGATCACCGGCTGTTGTAGTGATCGATGAAGTGGATAGAATGAAGGCTCAAGAGCGAGATATGCTTCAGGGACTTATTGATGATTTTACTAATAAAAACGTCAGTTCGTGCAAGTTCATACTGACTACCAATAGACCAGTGGCGCTCTCTAATGCACTCAGGTCTAGGTTGAAATCTTATCCGATTGCTGGCTTAACAGCCTTGCAGTGTCTTCCCATGGTTGCTTCAGAGTTCCAGAAGTACGGAGTATTGCTGACAGACAGTGACATTATTAACTACTTAACAACTTGTTATGAGCCTAATGCTATTTTACTGGATATAAGAAAGGTCGAGGAAATGGTTAAGGAAGTTGTCTTCCGCATGGCTAATGTCATCATCTAATACCATAGGAAAAATATTATGAAAAAGCGACATCGCAGCCCCACCAAAAAAAGCCCGTTAATCCGGGCTTTTTTATATCTTAAATACGCTTATCGGCGTAGATAAATTATTGTTCTCTTCCAAATCCTCCAAAAAACTGAGCCAATCATCTTCACCAAATCTAGCCTTTAGATGATAACTCGCCATTCTAATATATGTGTAGGAAATCAACTCCAAGTCTTCTAAAAACTGGTTCATTTTTGCTTCATCTTTGTTCTCATAACCTAAGTATAGAGCATCCCTGTAATGCGCCTTTCTTCTAAATCGGTAGGCTACGTGAGGGAATCCTACAAAACCATTACCTAAAGATGCATCTCGTTCTTTTGCTGCTTCTTTGTTGTTAAATGTCTTGGCATTGTGCTTTGCTAAAATTTTGTCTAGGTCTTTTTTGGACAGTTTTTTAATTACTGATTGTTCTGCTGTTCCGTTTAAAAATGAGAAGTACGAACCTTTTGCCTGCTCAGGAGTTAGTCTGCTTAGAGCAAGTACGTCATTTGAATTAAACGAGTTCCCACTTAAATAATTAGAGAGTAGTTCCTTTTGTTTCTTGGGTATCATGGATGTAAACGCATATGAAAAGGGTGCTATAGAACGTTTGGGTTTTCCGAAGTTCTGCGCCCACATGTTTGCAACCTGTGAGTGATTTGGCTCCTTAACAAGTAAGTCTGAAGTCCAGTTCATTGCAATTGATGCGCAATAGATGCTGTAGTAAAAAGTAGAATATAAAGCACGACTCATATCATAAGGTGCACCACCACAGACATTCCTCGCTGCTATTGCAGAGTAGTTTT
>Ga0209534_10004678_pt1 | contig 12466 bp, 11 predicted proteins | sample COG_07_FD_184751 | JGI IMG/M metagenome (GOLD analysis project Ga0209534, IMG submission 184751) | Pelagic Microbial community sample from North Sea - COGITO 998_met_07 (SPAdes) (version 2) | ecosystem: Environmental > Aquatic > Marine > Neritic zone/Coastal water | place: Helgoland, sampling... | reverse complement strand
GGATTCGAACCCCCGGAGGTGTGACCCTCAACAGTTTTCAAGACTGCCGCATTCGACCACTCTGCCAATTCTCCAATGGGCTGCAAATATAAAAGGGTTTTTAGTTCTATCAAATACTTTTAGTAATTATTTTCAAAAAATTTAAGCTGTCTATTTTTAAGCAATTATTAAGATTATTTTTTATCGAATAGCTGTAAAATTATATACTTTTGAAAAAAACAATTTTTATGAATATTATAGAGGCTCTTGAGTGGCGCTACGCAACAAAAAAATTTAATTCTGAAGCCATCATTCCCGAAAAAACGATTGATTTGCTAAAAAATGCGTTTAATTTGACCGCAAGTTCTTATGGATTACAACCCGTAAAGCTGCTTATGGTAAGCAATAAATCAACTTTAAGCGATTTGGTACCCTTATCAATGAACCAAAAACAAGTAGGACAAGCATCTCATTTATGTGTATTTTGTGTAGAAACTAATATTGATGAAACGTATATCAGAGCTTTTTTCGACCGTATCAAATCAACTAACCATACTCCTGATGAGGTTTTGAACCCTTTTAGATCAAGTGTCATTAGTAGCTTTAAACAAAAATCTGACGATGATATTTTTAAGTGGGGAGCAAAACAAGCTTATTTAGCTATGGGTAATATGCTAACGGTTTGTGCGACTCAAGAAGTTGATGCTTGTCCTATGGAAGGTTTTGATCCCGTGGAATACGATCGTTTTTTTAAACTCAAAGAACAAGGGTTACGTTCTGTTCTTGTAATGCCTGTAGGATATCGTGCTTCAGATGACATGTTTGGAGCAATGAAAAAAGTTCGTAAACCCCTTAACGAATCAATTATAGAATTTAAATAAAATTATACCATGCCTGGTTTTGAATTATTTGGTGATGCCGAACGAAAAGAAGTAAACGACGTCCTAGACAGTGGAGTTTTGATGCGCTACGGATTTGACGGTATGCGTCAAGGTCATTGGAAAGCAAAAGAATTAGAAGACGCTATTCAATCTCGATTTGATGTGAAACATGCCCAACTGCTTTCTAGTGGAACGGCTGCTGTGAGTTTGGCTTTAGCATCTGCAGGAATTGGTGCTGGTGATGAAGTCATTATGCCTTGCTTTACATTTGTGGCAAGTTTTGAAGCCATTCTCATGTTGGGAGCAACTCCAATCCTTGTCGATGTAGATGATACATTAACTTTGGATATCGAAGCTGTTCAAGCGTCTATTACCCCAAAAACAAAAGCCATCATGTGTGTACACATGTGTGGAAGTATGGCTAATTTAAATGCATTGAAACAGATATGTGACTCACATCATTTGTTTCTTATTGAAGATGCTTGTCAGGCGATAGGAGGGACTTACAATGGAAAAGCACTTGGAACCATTGGGGATTTAGGTTGTTTTTCTTTTGATTTTGTAAAAACAGTCACTTGTGGCGAAGGAGGTGTTGTTATTACTAACAATAAAGAATTTTACACCCATTCAGATCAATTTAGCGATCATGGACACGACCATTTGGGGACAGATAGAGGTGCAGAAACACACCCAATTTTAGGCTATAACTTCCGAATATCAGAATTAAATGCTGCTGTTGGTGTTGCTCAATTTGGTAGATTGGATGAATTTCTTGCGATTCAAAAAAAGTATTATACTATTATTAGAAACGAATTATCTAGTATTGAGGGCATCACTTTCAGATCTGTTCCTGAAGGTGGGGAGGAAAGTTATGCTTTTTTAAATTTCTTTCTAGATGATTTAGAAATAGCTCGAAATGTGCATCAAGCTTTTAAAACCAACGGAATCGATGTGTGTTTTCACTATTATGATAATAATTGGCACTATATCCGTAAATGGGAACATCTCACATCTCAAAAATCGTTATTTCCATTAAGTCAGGAAGTAAAAGACGGATTGGCATATTTAACAAATAAAACCTTTGAAAAATCTGATCACTACATAGGTCGAAATTTATCTTGTTTGATTAAACTATCTTGGACTGAAGAAGACGTAAAGCAAAGAGCTCAAACCATGGCAAAACTTATACGTGAAGCTACTGCTTAGTACTTTATATAGTCAACGATTTCTAATCCGTAACCTATAATACCTACACGTTTGGTTTGTTCACTATTAGAAATAAGTCCTAACTTGTGAATATTTAGATCATGGAGAATTTGTGCGCCAATTCCAAAATCTTTTGAATCCATTTCAATACTTGGCGCTTTGGTAACGGTCCCTTTTCGTTGAGTTTTTTTTACGATTTCTAAACGCTTCAAAAGGTTGGCAGGCTGACTCACTTGATTTATAAACAGAATAGCACCTTTTTCATGCTTATTTATTAATTTAAACATACCGTCAAGTTGTTGATCTGCATCATTTGTAAGAGTTCCTAAAACATCGTTATTTACTAAGGATGAATTGATTCGAGTTGGAACGGTTTCGTTTGTACCCCAAGTACCTTTAGTTAAGGCAATGTGAACTGAATCGTTGGTCGTTTGTTGATATGCTCTCAACCTAAAATCTCCAAAACGTGTTTCGATTTGGAAGTCTTGTTTTTTCTTGATTAAAGAATCGTGTTCCATTCGGTAAGCTACTAAGTCTTCAATAGAAATTATTTTTAAATCAAACTTTTTAGCAACAATCCTTAATTCTGGTAAACGTGCCATTGATCCATCATCATTTAAGATTTCAACCAATATACCAGCAGGTTCCAATCCAGCCAAACGTGCTAAATCTACAGCAGCTTCGGTGTGACCTGTACGACGTAAAACACCTCCATTTTTTGCTTTCAAAGGAAAAATATGACCTGGACGCCCTAAATCGTGAGGGTTTGTATTTGGATCTACTAAGGATTTAATCGTTTTAGAACGGTCTGAAGTTGAAATTCCTGTTGTACACCCGCTACCAATTAAGTCAACAGAAACTGTAAATTGAGTGTTGTGCAGCACTGTATTATTTTGAACCATCATATTTAGTTCTAACTCATCACATCGAGTTTCGGTGAGTGGAGCACAAATTAAACCTCGTCCGTGTAAAGCCATGAAATTAATCATTTCTGGAGTTACTTTTTCTGCAGCAGCAATAAAATCACCTTCGTTTTCTCGGTTCTCGTCATCAACTACGACTACTACCTTGCCTAAACGAATATCGTTAATAGCATCTTCGATACTATTTAATTCAGATGTTGTTTGTGGTTGATGTTCTGTAGTCGACATTGTTTTTTATTTTTTTGTAAAGATATTATAAGTAATTCAATCGCTATGATATTTTCAATAAATCTTCTTTCATTTTCTTAATGAAAAAGATTCTGTAAAGGAAAAATAAAGGAATCCCTAAAATGATAAAAACGAATGCATTTGTCAAAAACTTAACATTTAATAACTTATAAAAATCAGATTGATTTGAAGTTGTTTTTTGAAATACTATTACAAAAAAGATAAGACTTATAACGGCAATTCCACTCATCGCTTGACCGATTGTAGAAAATTCATTATTACTTAATATAGAACCCCCAAAACCAAGTACAATCGTAAGCAAATTAAATACAAGTGCTAGATTAGAATTTTCTTTAAAGTCAATGTAATTTCGCAGTGCATTCTCATAATTTTGATTAGATAAATTACCACCCATTTTAAGTTCAAGTTCACTAATCCCTCTTTTATTAAGAATTTTTAAAGCTGCTTGTTTATAGTTCAATGAGAGTCCGAATTGACGAAAATTTTTCACCACGTCTATCAATTTGTGATTTTCAAATTGATCTAATTCAGATGTATCTTCAGAAGCAATTTGATGAATATCTACAAATTCTGAATCTGATTTGGAAGTCAATAAATGTTTTAGAGGTATCAAAATACTATCAAAATCTATCAATGCACGGTCTTTTGTAGCCCGATTGGTCAAGTAAATACTAAATGGTAACAAAATTAAAGAAGATAGCCAGGCTGCAACAACGGGATCGATACTACTGTCTTCGGAGCTATTTTTTGCAAACAACCCGATAAAGTGGTAAGTTAAAAATATTAGTATAGCGATGACTAAAGGAAGGCCAATACCTCCTTTTCGAATTAACGCTCCCAAGGGTGCTCCTACAAAAAACAAGATGATACAAGACAGGCCTAAGGCAAATTTATCATGAAACGCCACAATATGTTGATTGACATTTACCAGTGTATTTAACATGGTTTTTGATTTGGTGTTTAAATCTTTTTTGGCTGTTTTAATTGTATTTAATGCTAAATCGATCAATTGAATTTTTTTTCGCTCTTTGTATAACATTAAAACATCTACCGTTTCAATTAAAGAATCTTGCTCACTTAGTTTGTAGTTAAGGTTCAAGGTGTGTTGATTGGTGCGTTGTAGCATCGTTTCTGAAAACTTAGTTAACACATTATTTCTATTAATGTTTAAAGAGTCTATAGCGGTCTTTAAGTCTACTACATTTAACATCGTATGTTTTGTAATAGTTTCCTTTTTTTCAAAATCAATATTATTGAACTGAGACACATCAATATTTATAATATATTTTTCAAAAGTACTTTTTACAAGTGGTCTGTTTTTGGTACGCTTTGTATAATCTTTAGGCTGAACTTCATCATAATAATTTCCATCAAATAGAACTAGTTGTAATATATTCGATGAGTCATCACTGATAAACTCTCCAGTTTTTGATTTAATAACAGTAAAATTTCCGGTAAAATTTCCTTTTTTCTGATGTATAATTACATCTCTTAAAAATTCACCGTTTTCACCACTTTTTTCTGCAACTTTGATGTTTATTTCGTTTAACTGGTTAAACTGTCCTTCAGCAATGGCCATCGCAGGTTTTACTTTGGCGATATTCCTACGAAGACTATAAAAATTAAATTCAGCATAAGGAATGACACTGTTGGCAAAGAAAAAGCTTATCACTGCCAAAAACACAATAAACACACTCAAACTCTTCATAGCACGTTGTAGTGAAATTCCTGTAGATTTCATGGCAGCAAATTCATAGTTTTCAGAAAATCCTCCAAAAACCATAATGGATGCTAATAAAATAGTAAGAGGTAAAACTAAAATTACAATTCTTGGAGAAACATAAAGTAAGAATTTAAGAACGATTTCAATTTCTAAATCTTTGCCTGCCAGCTCTGAAATATACACCCAAACGGATTGTAAAATAAAAATCATCATCAGTATGGTAAATACACTGAAAAATGTTTTTAAATAAGTGCTTAGTATATAGCGGTCTAAAATTTTCAAAATTAAGCTTAGTCTAAATTATTGATAAAATAATCACTGTACTTTGAAGCATCAAACGAAAATAAAGACTCAGACAATGGTTGGTTGGTTTTAAACGTACCGATTGTTAATGTTGTTTTGGTGCCATTGCTTCCAATTTCAATTAAATTGTATATATGATTTGTATGTATATCAATTCCTAATAATACATAGTCGATTTCTGTATTTGAATCGATAGGATTCAACTTTATATATTGAATTTTTCGACCTCTTACATTTTGAATAATATCCATTTTATAATTATACCCTTCTTCGTAAAACGAAAGTAATTGACTTGGAGTAATGGTGTTTTCTTCTGCAGTGTTTTGTGTAGAAATAGTTACTTCTTCGTCTTCTGGACTGATAGTAGTTAGTTTTTGACCATCATATATTCTTGTGATTCCTAGAATATTCAAGACATAATTGTCGCCTACCAAGGTAATGTTACCACGTGTTTCTTGATGAATATTTTCTTCGCTATTGTCTAAGACATATTTGAATTCCAAAACCATATTGTCGTAACCATTGACCTTAGCACTCACTTTTTCTAAAAGATTTTGAGCTTCAGGGTCGCGGTTTTGTGCGTGACACATACCGATGATTAAAGTCAATATTAATGTTGTAAAATTCTTCATTTTTATTCAATTTCTTGATCTAATAATTGATTAAGCGCTATAAAATCAGGGATGAGTACTTGCCGTGCTTTGCTGCCCTCAAACGGACCCACAATTCCAGCTGCTTCTAATTGGTCAATTAAACGTCCAGCTCTGTTATAACCTAGTTTTAATTTTCTTTGTAATAAAGACGCAGACCCTTGCTGAGCTGTTACAATAACTTCAGCAGCTTCTCTAAATAGTTGATCTCTTTCGTTAATGTTATTATCAAGACTTGTGCCAGATTCTTCACTTACGTATTCTGGTAACAAATAAGCACTCGGGTAGGCTTTTTGGGATCCAATATAATCGGTCAGTTTTTCAACCTCCGGAGTGTCTACAAAAGCACATTGAATTCGAATCATATCGTTTCCTTGAGTGTATAATAAATCACCACGTCCTATCAATTGATCTGCTCCAGAACTATCCAAAATGGTACGCGAATCAATTTTAGAGGTTACTCTAAATGCAATACGTGCAGGAAAATTTGCTTTAATAATTCCCGTAATCACATTTACAGAGGGGCGTTGGGTAGCTACAATCAAATGGATTCCAATAGCCCTTGCCAACTGTGCCAATCTTGCAATTGGAGTTTCGACTTCTTTACCAGCTGTCATAATTAAGTCAGCAAATTCATCAACAACCAAAACAATATATGGTAAGAATTTATGCCCATCATTTGGGTTGAGTTTTCGCGCCTTGAACTTTTCGTTATATTCTTTAATATTTCTACAAAATGCATTTTTCAGCATTTCATAACGGTTATCCATCTCAATACACAATGAATTTAAAGTGTTAATAACCTTGGTATTATCAGTAATAATGGCGTCTTCGCTATCTGGTAGTTTTGCCAAATAGTGACGTTCAATTTTATTAAATAATGTTAGTTCAACTTTCTTTGGGTCTACCAACACAAATTTAACTTCAGCAGGGTGTTTTTTGTAAAGTAATGATGTAAGAACCGCATTCAAACCAACCGATTTTCCTTGTCCAGTAGCTCCTGCCATGAGTAAGTGTGGCATCTTTGCTAAGTCTACTACAAAAGTTTCATTGCTAATTGTTTTTCCTAAAGCAATCGGAAGTTCCATTTCTGATTTCTGAAACTTTTGTGAAGCGATTACAGAATGCATCGACACGATGGTTGCATTTTTGTTAGGGACTTCTATACCTATCGTTCCGCGCCCTGGAATTGGCGCAATGATTCGAATTCCTAATGCTGAAAGCGAAAGAGCAATGTCGTCCTCTAAATTCTTAATTTTTGAGATCCGAACCCCAGCTTCTGGAATGATTTCGTAAAGTGTAACCGTTGGTCCAATCGTTGCTTTTATGTTTGCAATCCCAATTTTATAATTATTGAGTGTTTCAACAATTCTATTTTTATTTTCTTCTAATTCTTCTTGGTTGATGGTAATACCTTCCGTATCGTACTTTTTAAGTAAGTCTAATGAAGGAAATTGAAATTTTGATAATTCCAATGTAGGATCGACTTCACCATAGTCGTCTACTAATTTTGCCGCAAGATTATCTGTTTCAGAGAGTTCTTCAACACTAGCCTCAATTTTCATTTCTACGACTTCATTTTCTATACTGGCTTCTTCTGCTGGTGTATTGACTTCTAAAGTGCTCGAAGAATCAATACTAGAATGGTTTGAAATTGTAGGCTCTAGGTTTTCTAAAGGCACTTCAAATGATGATTTTATAGTTTCATTTTCTTCAGATAAATTTTTATTAACGGAAGTTAAAGAATGGTCTTCTACAGATAATTCAGATTTAAGTTCATTTTTGGTACGTACAAATAGTCGAGCAATTTGTTGAGGACCAACCTTAAAACGTAAAGCAATGTAAACTATAAAACAAAAGACCAACAACAAGGCAGTTCCTATTTTTCCGGTGTAGTCCTGAAACAATATATTTAATTCATATCCAATGACACCCCCTAATTTAGGAGCTGTATGAAATGCAAATCCAAACAAAACAGAACCCCATATAACCACCAGAGTTCCCCAAATCCAATTGCGCCGTAAACGTTTTTTAGAGGAATTTGCTAAAACTGAAATTCCCGACAGTAATAATAGACCAGAAAATATAAAAGAAGAGACTCCAAAACCTTTGTAAATAAGTAATTGACTGATCCAAGCTCCTAATTTACTAAGCCAATTATTGGTTTGGACACTTCGGTTTGTAAAATCGCCAATAACACTTTGATCGCTTTCTCCTGTGAAAAGATAGGAAAGGAGGGATGTAAATAATAGGATTCCAAGAATCACTAAAAAACTTCCCAGTACCAATCGTTGAGAATTGGTGAGTGTAAACTTAAGTTTTGAGAACCGTTTTTGGGTAGTTTTAGTTGATGATTTTCTAGCCATTACTCTTTCGGAGGTTTTAACAAAAATACGAATTACTTACGTTTATCCTACCAATGGATGCTGTTTTGTTTGTAACAATATTTTATGCTTAAGTTATTTATGAAATTGGTTTTTTTAATTCTTTAAATTTAAACGATTGGATTGAATGATTAGAAGCACAACTCCTAATATAACAATGCCACATACCAAGTATAGCTGTGTTTTTTCAGAAACCTTTAAAAAGTAAAGTACAACTCCAGCCATTAGAACGCTGGTTCCAGTTAATACCAGATATTTACATGTGATATGCGTTAGTTTATTCGTATCAATTTTCTCTTTTTCTTTTTCAGATAGCGTGTTATAGCCAGCGATCAAGTCGGGATTATTTTTAACAATCAATCCAGAAAATATTAAAATTATAGCCGTAGTTAGGTTTCCATATATCATAATACTATAATTAGTTAGCACTCAAATTTAATAATTTAACGCCATAAAAACAGTTTATATTTATGTAAATTTGGACTATAATATAAGATCATGGAAAAAGACTTAGGGGAGTACCGCAAATCCTATGAAAAAGGAGCACTTTTAGAATCAGCTATTTCAGACAATCCAATGGAGTTATTTCAGAAGTGGTTTCATGAAGTAGATACACATTTTAATCAAGATGAAACCAATGCTATGACAATTTCAACTCTTGGGTTGGATGGCTACCCAAAAAACAGAGTGGTGCTATTGAAAAAATATACTTTTGAAGGCTTTATTTTTTATACGAATTACGAGAGTGAAAAGGGAAAAGCAATGGCTGCCAATCCTAATGTATGCCTTTCTTTTCATTGGGCAGCTGCCGAACGTCAGGTTATTATAAAAGGGAAGGCAGAAAAAATAGCAGATAACCTTAGTGATGGTTATTTTGAATCGCGTCCTAAAGGGAGCCAATTAGGAGCGATGGCTTCTCGCCAAAGTTCTGTAATTGCGAATAGAGATATTTTGGAAGCAAAATTAAAATCTTTAGAATTGGAATACGAAACAAAAGAAATTTCTCGTCCTGAATTTTGGGGTGGTTTCATGGTCAAACCCATTGAAATTGAATTTTGGCAGGGCAGGGCCAATAGGCTTCATGACCGTATTCGTTTCCAGTTACAAGCAGATAGTTCTTGGAAAATAGAGCGTTTATCTCCTTAATTTAGTTATGAAGTCAATCACTTTTATCCGACATGCAAAATCGTCTTGGAAACAACAACTTCCAGATCACAATCGGCCACTCAATAAAAGAGGTTTATTTGATGCCGAATTTATGTCGTCTCTTGATGTTGTCAAATCATTTCAGCCAGACGCTGTTTTTTGTAGTTCTGCAAAACGCACCCGTGAAACCTGTTCCTTTTTCTTAAAAACGGCTATTTCTTCAAAAACACAAGTGCATTATTCAGATCAGTTGTATGATTTTAGTGGTTCGGCTTTGGAAGTATTTATTCATTCAATGGATTCCAATTTATCGAACGTATTTATTTTTGGTCATAACCATGCATCAACGGCTATCGTAAATGCAAAAGGGGATCAATACATAGAAAATGTTCCAACCTGTGGAATTGTCAAGATAAATTTCAAAACAAACAATTGGAGCGACAGCTCAAAAGGGGTTGTTGAATTTAAATTATTCCCTAAAAATCTAAATCCATAAGATTCAATCTAACCGTGAATTGATTCAGTGACACTCAATGTTTTCATGATGTCTGCTTCAAATTCTAAGAGAGATTCCCATTTTTGATCCACTTCTTTGCGTTCTCCATATTGTCTTGCAAACCCTAAAAAAGAGCTGTAGTGGTTTGCTTCGCTAATCATTAATTTCCTGTAAAATTTAGCCAGTTTTTTATCTGTCAAATGCTCAGACAACAGTCTAAATCTTTCACAGCTTCTTGCTTCTATCAAAGCCGCAAGTAATAAGCGATGTACCAGTTGAGTGGTCCGGCTGCCTCCTTTTGGAAAAAATTGAAGTAAACGAGATACATAGGCATCTTTTCGGTCACGACCTAAAGTGAATCCACGGTCTAAGATGATGTCGTGTACCATTTTAAAATGACTCATTTCTTCTTCGACTAAAGCTATCATTTCTTGCACTAGCTCTGTATACTCAGGAAAACTAACTATCAATGAAATGGCGGTACTAGCTGCTTTTTGTTCACAAAAGGCATGATCTGATAATATTTCCTCTATATTCTTTTCAGCGATGTTCACCCATCTTGGGTCTGAAGGTAATTTTAATCCAAGCATAACTTATAAATCTAAATCAAATGTTTTGCGCAAAAGCTCAACATGTATATTTTTCTCTACTAATTTTTGATATTTATCTTCTGGTGTATATGCATATTGTTTTTCAAGAGTTTCATTTACAACAATGTCTAATGAGATTGAAAAATTATTAACGGCTTTTCGTAAGTATTGTAATAATTCGAATTGTTGACATTCCACTTCAATTTTATTAGTCGTATTTGGAAACTCCAATCGAATGGTATTTTCGTTGATCAATTTTGGAGTATCAATTTGAAGAATGGCTGCAAGATTATATTTGCCGTCCGCTTCTAATTTAGTCACAAAAATATTCCAAAATTTGATTATTGTTTCTAAGGTAAATGGATCATTTGGCAGATCTTCTTCATCAACCGTGACTTCCATCAATTTAATTTGATGCTCTTTTTTCTTTCGAATACTGCTAAGTGATAGCCCAGAAGTGGGACGTTGTGTACTTTTAATAACTGGTGTTGGCAATTCCTTTTTTGGGTAGGGTGTCTGTGGTTCTTCAATTTTTTGAAAAACTGCTGTAAGTTCCTTTTTTTGTTCTTGAGTTGTTGTTTTTGAAGTAGATTCAGGTTGTGTTATTTTGACTTCAGGAATACTTTTAGATCTAAAATAAGATGCTGGTATTATGAATCCGCTAGGCTTTTTTTTTTCTCCATCAAAATTGATAGAGGCCAGCTGCATTAAACAAAGTTCGACCAGTAGTCGCTGATTTTTACTAGTTTTATATTTGAGGTCGCAATCATTAGCAAGTTCAATTGCTTGAATTAGAAATGCTTGTGAGGTGGATTCAGATTGTGCTTTATACATTGCTTTGGTATCGTCACCAACTTCAATCAACTCAATAGTTTGAGGGGTTTTAGAAACCAATAAATCTCTAAAATGAGAAGCCAAGCCTGTAATAAAATGATGACCATCAAACCCTTTGGAAATTATAAGGTTAAAATGTAATAGTAAATCGGGGATTTTATTCGCTAAAATTAAATCGGTAGCACCAAAAAAGGTATCGTAATCTAAAACGTTTAGATTTTCTGTGACCGCTTGACGTGTTAAGTTTTTACCTGAAAAACTAACAACTCTATCAAATATAGAGAGCGCATCTCTCATGGCACCATCTGCTTTTTGAGCGATGATATGCAAGGCATCGTCATCTGCAGTAATTCCTTGTTCTTCAGCAATGACTTTTAGATAATTTTTAGCATCCGTCACATTGATTCTTTTGAAATCAAAAATCTGACAACGGGACAAAATCGTTGGAATGATTTTATGTTTTTCTGTGGTTGCTAAAATAAAAATACAATGTTTTGGAGGCTCTTCTAATGTTTTGAGAAAAGCATTAAAAGCGGATGCCGATAACATATGAACTTCATCAATGATATAAACTTTGTAATTTCCTACTTGAGGTGGAATCCTAACTTGATCTGTTAAACTCCTAATGTCGTCTACAGAATTATTAGAGGCAGCATCTAATTCAAATATATTAAAGGCAAAATCTTCATTTTCACTTTCAGCACCTTCACTATTGATCATTTTAGCCAAAATCCGTGCACAGGTGGTTTTTCCAACGCCTCTAGGTCCTGTAAATAACAATGCTTGAGCAAGGTGATTTTGATCAATGGCATTTTTTAAGGTATTGGTAATCGCAGATTGTCCCACAACATCCTTAAATGTTTGAGGTCTGTATTTTAATGCCGATACAATAAATGGTTCCATAAATATCTTATTGTAACAAATTTAAAAATTCATCTAGTAATGCCTAAATTAAACCCTGTAAAATTAAAAGGAGTTATTAACAATTTATGTATTTTTGCCGCAAAGCAGATCGCCTTATCGCTGTTCGTTTTAAACGAAGAGAGGAAAGTCCGGACACCATAGTGTATTATAGTGGCTAACGGCCATCAGTCGAAAGACT
>Ga0209534_10004660_pt1 | contig 12504 bp, 13 predicted proteins | sample COG_07_FD_184751 | JGI IMG/M metagenome (GOLD analysis project Ga0209534, IMG submission 184751) | Pelagic Microbial community sample from North Sea - COGITO 998_met_07 (SPAdes) (version 2) | ecosystem: Environmental > Aquatic > Marine > Neritic zone/Coastal water | place: Helgoland, sampling... | reverse complement strand
GTAACTCGCTTTTATATTTGCTTGCTTGTTGGTGAAGTAAAAGTTAAACATAAACAACATAGCTAAGTATGTAGAACTGCCTGCAGAGGGCTTGCGGACGGGGGTTCGATTCCCCCCAGCTCCACCACTAAATATTTTAAAACCCTTATAGTGCTTGCTATCAGAGGGTTTTGAGATATCATTCATTTTTTTAAAATCAACTAACATGCACTTTGACATGCACTTAAATATAAATTATTTAATTAATTCCTAAAATGAGTGTTTTTTTATCTTTTAGGGGAACCGACCTTTACAAATTGTAAATAATAAATACAAATAAAACACCAAAAGTAAATCCAGATAAAGCAGCTAATTTATACTCATCATTACTTTTTAGTTCCCTAAATTTTTCTGTTAAAAGTTGGAGAATTTTTTTCATTTTATAAAAAAGGGGCAATATTTCAGCCCCTAGTTAATTATTTACTAAACTTTTTACAAAAAGTTAATGAGCTAACTCAATTATATAAAGATAAAGTGCTAAATAAACACCTTTGTCCTTTGCAAAATCTTGAGGATTAAATTCATATTCTTTTAGAACCTCAAAAACTTTTTTCATGTAAGCTTTTTTATCAAAATTACTGGGTAAATTCATAGTCCAGCCATCTGGTTTTTCTTGAATATAATGCTGAAGACCATATAGAGTAGGGCATAATGCTGCCCATGATAAGGTAAATTCATTTGTTTTTTCATCATATTTACCTATTCTGTCTGCACCCGCCTTTTTATTCTTTTTGTATAAATCGATCCAATCTGAATCATGAAGCCAAGCCTCATAATTTTTCCAAGCAAGGCCTGCAAATTCTCTATAAAATTTAAGAATAGGATATTCAAATCCTCTTTCTTTTTTTATTTCATCTTCAGCGTCTTTATATCTTTTATAGTCTTTTAGAACCATTGATTTACCTGAGTAAGACCTTACAATTTGTTTGTTTAAAGATATCATTTCCTTATCGCCCTCGTCTTCTCTTATTGCTTTTGGAACCATTGTTCTAAGGACCTGAAGAAGGGTTTGGGTAGGAATTTTTTCCTCCGGGTCAGTTTCACTCTTTTGAACCTCTTTTCCAACAACTTTAATACAGGTTGGTTCTAACATATCAAAATACTCTTTTTTACCCATTTGAGACAGATCGGATACATTGTTAGTTGTATTTCTTGCAATAGAAATTTCAACTCTTTCAGGTCTATTTTTTTCTTCAATAACTTCAACCCTCACATTGTATTTTGAGTAAGCTGATTCTGGATATTCTGATAGTAAGTCCGCTAATACTTTTTGTGTTTGGGCTCCATTAATTAGGGAACAATTGATTAATTCAACTTCAGTAATACCCCCATCTTTCTTTTGTCCCATAATTAACTCATCACATACCACTGTAAATCCAGAATGTCTTTGAATGAATCTGTCAGGTGCTTCATCAAAGGACTCTCTGATATCTCTATGAATAGGGGTAATTTTTTTTGATGAATCTTTATCGCCGTAAGCAATTCTTAAGTTTTCTTCAGTGTTGATAGCTAAAATTTCTTTAAGGGGACAAACTAAAGTAAAGTTTCGAGAATTATTTTGCGTCTCTTCAAAACTTGTTGTATTACGGATTATGGAAGTTGTTAATTTGTGGTTTTCACCAGATGTCTTATCTTTAGACATAGTTAATGTAGTCATGTTTTTTCCTTATTTTATGTTATGTATCAAACTTATAAAATGCAAAGACTCCGCTTTGATTTAATTTGAATACACAGTAAGAATAAATCTTTTTTTAAATTATGTCTAGTTCTTGCTAAGTTTAGAACTGAAAGAGAGGAAATTTTACAATTTATTAATTTTTTTCCATATTTTATTTACTACTTGTTTTTTTTAAGTAATCGAACATTTTTAAACAGTTTTCAGGGTTATCTTTCAAATGCCCTATCGCACTATTGCACCAATTACATAATAACCCTCTTATTTCTTTTGTTTTGTGATCATGGTCAATAACTAAAGGTCGGTATTTTGAAGACTGATGATCAATACCTGGTGTTTCTTCAGAACCACATACTTGACATTTATTATTAGCTTTCTCATATAACTTCATAACTTCATCAATACTAATTCCATATTTATTGCAAGCAACTTGCATTGATATACATGCTTTACATTCTGGTCTTAAATTTCCTGATTCTTTCCTAAAATAAAATTCTTTTTCAGTTTTTGTTTTATTGCATTTTGAACATATCTTTGGTTTACCTGAAGATTCATAAGGATTTATATTTGTAGCTTTATTGTAGCGATTTTTCCCTTTATTTGATCTACAATCACGACAATAAGCTTCTCTTCCATCACTTCTTTTTCTATTTATACTGAAATCTAATAGTTTTTTTCTTATATTGCATGAAGGGCATAATTTCATAGTTAAAGTAATTAAATTTTAAACATGCTGGCATTGCTTTTATTTAGAAGATACAAGAGAACATATTGGAGTAGATTTCTACAAATTAGAATTTAAACTGTCTTTTCATGTCATCAACAAGAGAAATGATTGGTGATTGCAGTCTAAATATTTAATATAGCAAGCTTGCTCGAGTCAGAGGATTTCATTGTTATTTATTTCCGTTTGTTTATCTGTAAAAAGTATCATAAGCCTGTTATATAAATTATCTTAAGATACGAAAAAATATACACATAAAAAAATAGCGAAAGCTAATAAATATGCTAACAATCTCCCAATAAATATTGAATAAATATTATTCAACCATTTATCGTCATTTTTGCCTGAATCTAAAGAATCGCATATCATTGGATCGATATACATAGCCAAAATTATGGCACCTATTCCATGAAACACAGTAGTTAATTGGCTTACTGTCATTCTATATTCTGGGATTAAAATTGCAAATGAAAAAGAAATAAGAAAGCCTGTTGATAGAAAAAAATATGCAAAAGCAGCGTACATAATTTTTTTCCATGACAATGTAAATATTTTTGGCGAAGATTCTATGTTAATTTTTTTTGTTTTGTTTATTTTTTCTCCAAGAATTACCTTAAGGATAGCAATCGGAAGATTCCCATATTTATCGTACAGTTCAAAAATATGTTGAAAAAGTAGTTGAAAGAAATTAAATTTAATTAAAACTAACATTGAAGTTATAAAAGCTGAACTTACTAAAATAACCGAGGTTATTAAAAAAAACTCAATATTAAGACCTGATTCAATCAAATAAGATAAAGATAGCAACAAAGGAGGTAAAAATAGACGGCTGGTTACATAAATAGAATGTTGTAACGTAGTGCCAAGAGAAAGTCTATTAACAAGCTTCCCGGCCAATCTTGAGCCAAAAGACACAGTCTCAACAAACTGCATAGTGACATAGAAAACCAATGCTATTAGAACAAAATAAATCATTTGAGAATAATAGGCATAATTTTGCGCTTTCTATTTTTAAAGTAGAGGCATTTCATTTTCTTATCAATTAAATCTAGATTTTTAATAATTTCATAAATAAAAAGATGTTTTAAATAATTAATTTAATTTGAATGCTTATGCCTGTTTAGAAATCTATCTTAACATCACCTTAATCTCGCAACTAGAGAAATAAATTTTTTTATGATTTTAACTGATTCCAATTTATCCAATAAAATAAATATTTTTAAATTTAATCTAAATTTTAAAACTTTTTAGTTCATAATAATTTTTATTTTAATATTGTTTTTTATGAATAAAATAGATACATGGAAACTAAAGAGTAGTTATTGTGATTTACCAAGGAAATTTTATAGCACCATTAATCCAGTCCCAGTAAGAGCACCTAAACTAATTATTTTTAATAAAAAATTAGCAAATTCGCTGGATATTGATCTACCCTATAATGATAAAGAGACACTTTCACAACTTTTTTCTGGAAATAATCTACCAAAAAATTCAAATCCAATTGCACAAGCATATGCGGGACATCAATTTGGTCATTTTTCAATTCTTGGTGACGGGAGAGCCCATCTTATAGGAGAGCATATTGCACCAGATGGGAGATGCTTTGATATACAGTTTAAAGGTTCTGGTCAGACACCTTATTCAAGAAACGGTGATGGACGAGCCGCTCTATCACCAATGCTTCGGGAGTACATTATCAGCGAGGCTATGCATGCACTCAATATTCCTACTACCAGGAGTTTAGCAGTTGTTTCTTCGGGTGAATCTATAATGCGCGCATCTCTAAAGGAGGGGGCAATTCTGACAAGAATTGCGTCAAGCCATATAAGAGTGGGTACTTTTGAGTACGCAAATAAAATGCTTGATCTGGAGGATCTTAAAGCTTTGGCTGATTATTCAATAGCACGTCATTATCCAGAGCTTTTAGATCAAGAAAACCCATACTTAAATTTTCTTAATACAGTCATTAAAAATCAAGCTAAGCTCATCGCCTCATGGATGCATATTGGCTTTATTCATGGAGTTATGAATACTGACAATATGGCTATTAGCGGAGAAACTATCGATTATGGCCCATGTGCTTTTATGGATATTTTTTCTATGGGGCAAGTATTTAGCTCGATTGATACATACGGTAGATATAATTATGGAAGTCAGGCGCATGCGGCACATTGGAATTTGACAAAGCTAGCTGACAGCCTATTGCCCTTATTGCATCAAAATATGGATAAGGCTTTAGAGATGGCGGAAGTTGCGGTCAATGAGTATGCAAATGAATTCAACATCGCCTGGATTTCTGGTATGCGATCCAAACTTGGCTTATTAAACGAAGAAGAGGGTGATTATGTATTAGCTCAGAATCTATTTAGCTGGATGGAAAATGTCAAAGCATGTTTTACAAGTACCTTTAGGGATCTTTCATATGAAAATCTCTCTGATAAAGATATTTATAATTCTCCTGACTTTCAGAAATGGCATTCATTATGGCAGGCAAGATTATCAAGAAACTCAAAACCGATAAAATCTTCATTAAGTATGATGCGTAAATATAACCCTGTCATTGTTCCATACAACCATTTAGTGGAAGAAGCTTTGTCAGCCGCAGAAGAGGGCGATATGCAGCCCTTTTATAAACTTCTTTCAGTACTCGAGAAACCTTTTGAATTTTCACCATCAAATGAAATTTTTCTAAATTCATCTGTAGAACCAAATCCTAACTATCAGACATTCTGTGGAACATAGGGTAATTTTATTTATCTAAGAAATATCAAAAAATTTACCTTAAAGACTTTTGAATTTTAAAAAATACTAGGAATTAAAGAAACCTTTGTTGGTCAGTTAATATTATTAAATAAAGAGATTGTCTTTGAAAATTTTATTATTATTGTCCATGTTTTTTTGTTCACTTGCTTTTAGTCAGGATTTTAATTTGATATGTGAGGGTGAAAGGAAAGTTCGCTACTTAAGTGGTAAAGAGTTTAATGTCACCAATTTTGAGTCTGTCCTCTTAAAAATTAATAATAATGCAATGGAATATATTGGAGTGAATTCAGGAAGGACTTATTTTTTCAGTAATAGAGAATATACGGCCCCCAAATGGCCACCTCACGAAGATATCAAGATTACAGAACAGTATCAATTCACACCAAAAACAATTAAAGCTTCACAAATGATAGCGGACACTGGAGATAGTGAAGAATCGAGTATTAACTTATTTAGTCTTGATGTTAATCTTTTAACGGGTGAGCTGAATGAGACAGAAATTATTCGCAATAAAAAAACTAATGTGAAGAGTATGAGTAATAAATTTCAAGCCCTTTGTAAAAGAGAAGACAGATCTTATTAGATGGGGATCGTGGGTATGAAGTCAATATTAATTTTATTACTATTATTTCCATCGATTGGCTTTGCTGATGATTTTGAGTTGCTATGCAAAGGGGAAGAGACTAAATACCTTGATGGAGATCTGAGTTCAAAAGAAGTTACAACAAAAGTGATTGGGATTCAGCTCTATGAAGAGGGTATGAGATTAGATGGAGAATGGTTTGATAATAAGAGTGACTTGACAGAAGACTATTTGCTGGAGAGAAGCTATGTTAAATCGAAAGATAATATTCTCGCAGCCCGAAACTTTTCAACAAATGCCTTAATTGAAGGTCAAGAGATTCAAACAATTAAAATTGATAATGTAGAAATTAACCTCCTTGCGAATGATATTTTTTGGACGCATGAATTCAATAGGGTAGTTAAAACAAATAACGAAGCAAAAACTATTTATGCTTTTAGAAAAAGTTTTAAAGGCGCTTGTAAATAAGAAAATACCTAGGATTTAGTATTGAGATCGGATATAGATTTTGTTGTACCTAAGAATCCAATAAAGAAACTAATAATTAATAAGTTTTTTCCTGAAATCTCAATTGCATGAGCGACGTACCAATAGCCAGTTGAGTTAATCCATAGATAGCTGATAGCTAAGACAATAACAGCCATAAAAATACTACCTTTTTTTTGAATATTATTTTCGCTATTAAAAGACGCTCTTAAACCAGTTCCAGCAAACCATGCCAATATCGGAGCAATAATACCGGACACGCTTGTATTAATTGAAATGTTGTCAAAGGTCAAAACTGAGCCATAAATAACAAGCCCGATAAAAATAAATTGTATATATGCGAGAAGTAAATTCATTTTAGGTTATATTGCATGTCACCGATGGGTGTCTGACTTTTTAGGCTAACCCAATTCATATTTTCATCGTACCATAAGTGAACAAGCAAATCTCCGTCATCGCCCTTCGCTTTAATTTGCCATAAACTCGTAAGAATTTCTTTTCCCTTTACCATGTGATTTTCCTCTCTTAGGAATTGAATATCGACATCTAGATACTCACCATTTTGTGAATTCATAAGTTTTTTTTGTTCAAGGATTTTAGGGTCACCATAGGCAAAGGTCATGACACACACGGGAAGCTCTTTGGTTTCAATATTAGTTGTGACCAAGAACTGATTAGCTTCAATGTGACCATTGACCTCGTATAAATCTCCATCATCATCCGTCTTACTTGATATTGTCTTCAAACAATTACCTTGCCAAGTTTCAGAAGATTTATGTTGATAGATAAAATCCATAAAAAGGTATTCAAATTTAAAGTTTGCATCACTTACTGTCTTTTCATCTTCGTAAATGAAGGTATGTTGCCCAATCACTTTATCGTTGAGAACGGCATCAAATTCCCACACTTCGGCATAAGTAAAATTTGAAATAACTAAAAAGATGGCGCATAACAATTTTTTCATTTAACTAATTTTTCCATAAATGTAGATATTAAAAGTAGTAATAATCCAGCAATTACAGATGTGACCGTCAGAAATGTGAATAAATCCAAATTATTATATTCTAAAATTCCTGGTAATTTGCCTGCCATAAAGTTCGCAACTGCTGATGATAAAAACCAAAAACCCATCATGAGCGATGCAATTTTTTTAGGGGATACCTTGGATACCATCGATAAACCAATAGGGGAGAGGCAAAGCTCGCCTAAGGTGTGCAAAAAGTAGACCCCAACAAGCCACCATAGGCTAATAGATGTATCACTGGCATTGTTAACAAGCGTAATAAGAAAAAAACCACCTGCGAGCAAGAGTAAACCTAACCCCATTTTTTGAGGGGTATTGATATTATTTTTACTTCTATCGACCCTTAACCAAAAGCTTGCAATCATGGGACCAATTAGAATAATAATTAGAGGATTGATAGATTGAAAAAAAGAGGCTGGGATAATAAATCCAAGGAAGTTTCTATCAACGGAATTATTTGCAAAGAGCGTTAACGATCCACCTGCTTGTTCAAACCCGACCCAAAAAAATATAACAAATACTGAAAGTACGCCAATATAAATAATCTTTTTTAGATCTTCTTTTGTCGAAAAAAGCTGTTTTTTTCTTGTAAAGAGGTACGAAAAAATTATAACAATGACAGCTAAAAGAATTTCAAAAAAGAAGTTATTTAACACCTGGTTTACTTCGAGGATGAGTAAGATAAGTGGGATATTAATTATGGAAATGATTGAGATTAAACCCCAATCTGCTAACTTTAATTTTTTAGATTGGTGTGTTGTATCCTCGTTGATTATTTTATTCTGACCATAAGAGAATTGAATAAGGCCAGCCAGCATTCCAAAACCTGCGATTGCGAAACCGTAATGCCAATTAATGGTTTCTCCGACATAACCTACTATAAGAGGTGCTAAAAATGCACCTAGATTGATACCTACGTAAAAAATACTAAACCCACTATCACGTCTTATATCATTTGACTTGTATAGCCGCCCTAATAAAGAGCTAATGTTGGGTTTAAAGTAACCATTTCCGATGATGAGCATTCCGATTGCCAGGTAAAGATAGTCAGGAAACGCCATCATGAAATGACCAATCATCATGGTCAAGCCACCAATAAATATAGACTTTTGGGCGCCAAGAAATCTATCAGCAAGATAACCACCAATAAGGGGGGTGAGGTAAACTAAGCCAGTGTAGACAGCATAAATATGCAGTGCATCAGATTCGCTATAGTTTAATGAGTTAACTAAATAGAGAACAAGAAGTGCTCGCATTCCATAATAACTAAAGCGTTCCCACATTTCAGTGAAAAATAAGGTGCTTAAACTGAGTGGATTTCCTTTTTTTATCATTGATACATTTATAATATTTATGAATTTAGGCAAATTATACAACTTGAAATCACTATATTTCTCAGAGGATACTTTTTTTTTATTAAATTAAGTTAAATGAAATATAAAACCATTTGTTAAAAATGGTTTTATATTATAAAATTCGAAAATATGAAGAAAAATCTATCATTTATACTAATCTTATTAAGCCTCTTATTTAATATACAAGTGGGCTTCACGCATGATATTGAGCATCCATATCATGATAATGAACGTACTGAAGATTCGCATCATGATAGTGATCACCATGATGATATTAAAAATAACAATTTAATTGAATGTGAGGATTGTACATTTTCAGTCACGGATCATTCAGCCAAAACGAAAAATCTTTCATCTAATTTTGACTTTTCTTTTAACCAAACATTTCAAATTAACGACAATTACCTTGTAAGAGATGCATTCTCCCTTGGTATTGCCGCTTACCAATCCCGAGCCCCTTAAAAACCTAAAAATTTATTTAAAGACTTTTAGTTAAAATTAATTTTTAGGAGAATTACTGTGCGTTTAAGATATTTATTATTCGCTCTACCAATAATTGGTACGAGTGCTTATGCAGATGGGGTTGGACATGTCCAATTACAACAAGTCCCTGTAACTGCTAACCCATTAAAGTTATCGAATGATGAAATGGTAAAACCCATTCAAATTTATAATGGAGAAGAATTAAGTAGACTAAGGGACTCGTCTCTTGGTGCTACATTAAATGGTACTCCAGGGGTATCTAATTCTGCCTTTGGCGATGCTATCGGGAGACCTGTCATAAGGGGTATGAGCAATAATCGTGTTCAAATCCTAAATAATGGCCTTCAAATTAATGATGTTTCAGCTATGTCAGGTGATCATAGTGTTGCGATTGATACACTAGTAGCCGAGCAGATTGAAATCGTAAGAGGTCCTGCAGCTGTTATATATGGTGGTGGAGCTACGGGCGGAGTAATTAATATCATCGATAACAGAATTCATAGTGAATACTATGAAGGCCTAATGGGTGCCTATGACCTAGGTACGGGTGGGGCTAATAATGAGCAGGCGGGTTCGTTTTTAATTGACTATGGTATCAATGACGTAATGATTCATGTGGATGGTTATGATCGTTCCAGTAAAAACTTGAATATTCCAGGCCTGTCAGTGTCTAAATATTTAAATGAAGCCGAGCCAGAAGAGTACCCAAGAGATAAATATGGTGATGACACATTAGTTAATTCTTATGTTGAAAGCCAAGGGGGCTCTGTTGGTATTTCTAAAATTAATGATCAAGGTTATACAGGTTTATCTTACTCAAACCACCAAATGGAATATGGCATTCCGCTCGAGGATGGTGCATATATCGATATGGATGTAGATAAGTATGACTTTAAAATGGAAAGAAAAGATATTGCAGATAATATTGATAACTTTAAGTTTGCGTTTGGCTTTTCTGACTACTATCACAAAGAAGTAGAGCCTGAAGGTGAAATCGGGACAGATTACATTGATAAACAATTTGATGGAAAAGTTGAATTTACTCACTCATTTTTTAACACTCCCGGTGTCATTGGAATCGATGCGGGGCAGGGGAGGTTTTCTAAGGATGCGGGCAAACCTCTGATTGCAAATAATCAAAATAAAGACATCGCTATTTATTTCTTGGAAGATTTTAAATTTAATGATCACACTATTAGTTTTGGATTTAGGCAAGGCTATACGAAATATGATGCTAATAGCTTCACCAGTGACAATGGAGCAACAGAACCAGGCGGTGAAGAAAGTGAAACAACCTTTGATGCATCAAAAGAAGACTTTAATATTACCAATGCATCCATCGGGTCTATTTTTAATATAAACCCTAATTGGTCGTTATCGGTTAATTTAAACCACACAGAGAGAGCGCCGGCGATGAATGAGCTCTATATCTATGGTGAGCATCATGCAACAGAGACCATCGAACAAGGTGATAGGAATTTAAAGAAAGAAAAATCAAATGGAATTGATACAATCATTTCATGGCAGGATGGAAAAACTAAGTTGTCCTTTAGTCCATTTTTCACACGATTTGACGACTATATTGCTGAAATCAATACCGGCACAGTTCAATACCATGAGCACGAAGGTGAAGAAGAGGCATTAGATGTCTATCAATATCAAAGTGTCCCAGCTGACTTTTATGGGTATGAATTTGAGGGAAGCAGAGAAATAACCACAAATTACACTGCAGATGTTTGGGGTGACTATGTTCGCGGCAAAAATAGGGATGGAGGTGATTTACCATTAATGCCTGCGATGAGGATTGGAACGGGCCATAACTATCAATGGAACAGGTTTAATACAGGGGTTGAGGTCATGCACGTTTTTGAGCAAGATAAGCTTGCTGAAAATGAATTAAAGACTGATGATTACACTGATATATCTGCTTATGTAAGTTATGCACTTCCTGTAGAAGCTAATATTATTCTCTCTATAAAGGGGACTAATTTACTTGATACAACACAAAGAGAGAGTACATCGATTATAAAAGATAAAACTCCATTAGGTGCTCGTGCCGTAATATTCGGTATGACCGGTACATTTTAGTAAAAAGTAAGCTTTTTAAACTCCCCCATAAAAAAGGGGAGTTTTTCTTAAAACATATTTTCTACTTATAAAGGAGATTTATCCTATGGATAATAAATTACTCATAGTAACTGAGTTTCCAGTAATATCTAATCAGCTCTGGAGAGGTAATGATGAAAACCATGTTGATGTTCTTGCTGATATTTATCAAGAAAGTACAAATATTGCTGTTTGGAAGCGAAGCTTAACTGATAAGTTGCTAAAAGCTTCAAAGAGTGTTCTTTCAACAAATCCTGATTTAGAAATATCTCTTATTGTTTCGCCTCAAGATACTATTTCTGTTTTACAGGCAAGATTAGATTCATCAAAGATGGTGATGATTTTAATTGAAGATATTCACAAGCTTGTAAATATGTTTTGTGATCTTTTTGATCTTAAGCGGGTAGGCTTGAGATTGACCTCACTAAAACATGCGATGTGCCCAAGGTTTCATGTCGATAATGTTCCATGTCGACTGATTACAACCTACCAGGGCATCGCAACAGAATGGTTACCTCATAGTGATGCCGATCGAAGCAAACTTGGTATTGGCAATAAGGGTAAGCCAGATTCACAGTCTGGAATTTATCAAGATGAATCTGATGTTCAACAATTAAGTCAAGGCGATGTCGCCTTGTTAAAGGGTGAAGCGTGGGTTGGGAATGAGGGTAAAGGACTTATTCATCGCTCACCTCAATTATATGAACAATCATCCCGATTAATTCTTACAATTGACTTTATTGATGATTAAGTGAGATTATAAAAAAAGAATATTTTTTTAAGAATCTAATGAGTAAATATACAAACACTCTAGTCAACCTGTCTTACTTATTCGGTATAGCTATTTTAATTCTCGGGTTAGTTGACAGAAAATTGCGCTTAATGGATGTCAGTGACGCCCAGTGGGTCATTCTTTCTCTTGTCTTGGGTATTTTTTTTCCAATATTACTAAATCTACTTTTTTTTAAAAAGTTTTCAATTCACTTTTGGAATAAATTTAATTAACTCGAAATTATTTAGTTAGGCGCTCATTCACATCCACGGCAAAACCTTCATATGTTCTTAAGGCGGTAACATCTACTTTTACATGCTGACCCATGCGTTTCATTATGGGTAGATCAAGTAAAATCTGATCAAGCATTTCCATACTTTCAACATTAACTATAGCAATTACCCGACGATCTCCAACGGCTTTCCAAAGATCAACCACAACCCCAGCCTTTTTTGCACCAACGGCGGCAGTTGCCTCTTCAGACCATATATCAA
>Ga0209534_10004647_pt1 | contig 12534 bp, 11 predicted proteins | sample COG_07_FD_184751 | JGI IMG/M metagenome (GOLD analysis project Ga0209534, IMG submission 184751) | Pelagic Microbial community sample from North Sea - COGITO 998_met_07 (SPAdes) (version 2) | ecosystem: Environmental > Aquatic > Marine > Neritic zone/Coastal water | place: Helgoland, sampling... | reverse complement strand
TTCAGGGGGCTGGAAGACAAATTTAAAAGTAAGAGTAGAAAAGGACTGGGAAGAAAAAGAAGGCCGGTCTGTGAGTTTTAAAAAAACAAAATAAACCTGACTACTGGTGGTAGTCGAGAAAAATAACATTAAGTGATTACAAAAAACACTAAAATATACATCGCGGGTCACAGAGGTATGGTAGGTTCCGCGGTTTGGCGAATTTTAGCCGATAAAGGGTATACTAATCTAATTGGGAAGACCAGTAAAGAACTTGATTTAACAAATCAACAAGCTGTTGATGATTTTTACAGTTTAGAAAAGCCTGAAGTAGTTATTGATGCTGCTGCTAAAGTTGGTGGGATACTTGCCAATAATGATTATCCCTATCAGTTTTTGATGAAAAATATGCAGATTCAAAATAATTTGATTGATGGTGCATTTAAATCTAGAATTGAAAAATTCATATTCTTGGGTAGTTCTTGCATTTACCCCAAGTTCGCTCCTCAACCCTTAAAAGAAGAGTTTCTGCTAACGGATTCCTTAGAGCCTACTAATGAATGGTATGCCATTGCAAAAATTACTGGAGTTAAGGCCTGTCAGTCCATTAGAAAACAATTCGGTAAAGATTACGTGAGTTTGATGCCGACTAATTTGTACGGTTATCACGATAACTTTGATTTAAAATCCTCACATGTTTTGCCAGCTATGATTCGAAAGTTTCATGAGGCCAAAGAAAATAATCATAGTCCTGTAACCCTTTGGGGAAGTGGAACTCCTATGCGTGAATTTTTATTTGTTGATGATTTAGCTCAGGCAGTAATTTATGCTTTAGAAAACAAACTATCTGATCATTTATATAATGTTGGTTCTGGAAAAGACATAACCATTAAAGAGTTAGCAGAAACTATTCAAAAAGCCGTAGGACACCAAGGAGAAATAATTTGGGATAGTTCGAAGCCTGATGGAACACCTAGAAAATTAATGGATGTATCCAAAATGAAAGATATGGGTTGGACTTATACAACAGAATTAGATGAAGGAATTGAAAAAACTTATAATTGGTTTTTAGAAAATATAAACAACTTTAAAGAAGTTAAATTATGAAAGTAGCACTTATAACCGGTGTAACCGGTCAAGACGGATCATATCTTGCCGAGTTATTACTTGAAAAAGGATATGAAGTTCATGGCATTAAAAGAAGAGCTTCTTCATTTAATACAACACGGATAGATCATTTATATCAAGACCCGCACCACCCAAATCAAAGATTCAAATTACATTATGGAGATTTATCTGACGCGATGAATCTAACACGCATTATTCAAGAAATACAACCAGACGAAATTTATAATTTAGGTGCTATGTCTCATGTTAAGGTGTCATTTGATGTTCCAGAATATGTTGGGAATGTAGATGCATTAGGAACTTTACGAATCTTAGAAGCTGTGCGATTACTAGGCTTAGAGAAAAAGACAAGAATCTACCAAGCTTCCACTTCTGAACTATATGGAGGAATGCCAGAGAATAAAAACAAGAAAGGATTTTATGATGAGAATTCACCATTCTATCCAAGATCACCATATGGGGTTTCAAAAATCTATGGCTTTTGGATTACCAAAAACTATAGAGAAGCCTACAATATGTTTGCGTGTAATGGTATTTTGTTTAACCATGAATCTCCAAGAAGAGGAGAAACCTTTGTAACTCGTAAAATTACAAGAGCTACCTCTAGAATTGCTTTAGGATTACAGGAAAAAATCTATTTAGGAAATTTAGATGCGCAGCGTGATTGGGGGCATGCGAAAGATTATGTGCGTATGATGTGGATGATTTTGCAGGCAGAAAAGCCCGAAGATTGGGTAATTGCCACAGGAAAGACCACTCCAGTTAGAGACTTTGTGCGGATGGCATTTAAAGAAGTGGGTATTGAATTAGAATTTACAGGTAAGGGAGTAAATGAAAAAGCTACTGTTGTAAAATGTTCGAATCCTTTGTTTCAAATAGAATTAGGAAAAGAGGTGCTGTCTATTGATCCTGCTTATTTTAGACCTACAGAAGTAGATTTATTAATTGGTGATCCTTCAAAGGCAAAAGAAAAATTAGGCTGGGTAGCAGAATATGATTTGGCATCGCTGGTAAAAGACATGATGCAATCGGATGTGAAGTTGATGCAAAAAGAACAGTATTTGAAAGCTGGTGGTTACCACTCGAGTAAAAATTTAGAATAATTAAATTAATTAAAAATGAAAAAAATTTTATTAATATTTGGAACTAGACCAGAAGCAATTAAAATGGCGCCATTGGTTAAAGAATTTCAAAAACAATCAAATACTTTTGAAACAAAAGTATGCGTTACAGCTCAACACCGTGAGATGTTGGATCAAGTATTAAGTTTTTTTGATATCAAACCTGATTATGATCTTGATTTAATGAAACCAGGACAAAATCTTTATGGTCTCACAGCTACTATTATTGCATCTCTAAAACCAATTTTAGAAAATTTTGCTCCTGATTATGTGTTTGTTCATGGAGATACTACTACCACTATGGCAGGATCTATAGCAAGTTTTTATTCTGGTGCTAAAGTATGTCACGTAGAGGCTGGTCTTAGAACTAATAATAAACTATCTCCTTTTCCCGAGGAAATAAATCGTCAAATAACAGCTAGAATTTGTGATTATCATTTTGCACCTACTGAAACTTCAAAAAAAAACTTACTAAAAGAAAATATTTCAGCGGATTCAATTTTAGTCACTGGAAATACTGTCATAGATGCTCTGATAAAGTCTGTTGAAAAAGTTAATGAAAACCCCAGTCAATTAATTCAAGACCTCTCAAAGCAAATAGGAAATAAAGAAGTTGTTTTAGTCACAGGACATCGAAGAGAGAATCATGGTGATGGATTTGAAAGGATTTGTAAAGCTTTAAAAACAATTGCATTAGATAATGTAAATCGATTGATTATTTATCCTGTTCATTTGAATCCAAAGGTTCAGGAACCGGTTAACAGAATTTTATTAGGAGTTATCAATGTAATTCTAATAGATCCTTTATCTTATCCAGATTTTATTTGGCTAATGAATCGATCTAAAATTATTATTACTGACAGTGGCGGTATACAAGAGGAAGCACCAAGTTTAGGGAAACCAGTATTAGTAATTAGAGACACTACAGAAAGACCAGAAGCTGTTGAAGCAGGAACGGTTTTATTAGTTGGAACGAATGAGAATCTGATCGTTTCAAAAGCCTTAGACCTACTTAACAATGAAGATGAATTTGTTAAAATGTCAAAGCTTCATAATCCATATGGAGACGGGTTGGCATCAGAAAAAATAGTAAGCTTTATAAAAAACAATTAAATAAAACAATTAAATAAAAAAATTATGTTATATCAAAATAAAAAAACTTACATCAATAATTTAAATTCTAAAATTAAAAGCGTAAAGCTTAGAATAGTGAAATTAGTTTTCAAATATATAGGAGTTGATTCTTTTATAAAAAAAATAAACCTAGACAATTATTCTTTTAAACTTGAATTATCAACTAATGATTCAGGATTAGCCAAGCAACTTTATTTTTCCGGTTGGAGGGAGTTTTATTCAACAAAATATTATATTAATTACTTAGAGAAAATTAAGCCAAAATATATATTTGAACTCGGAGCAAATATTGGATACTTTGCCTGTATTGCAAAGTCAGTCTTAGAAGACTCATTTGTGTATTGTGCAGAACCTGTTCCAAAGAATTGTAAAATATTGAGAAGAAATATAGAAATAAATAATTTTAGTAATGTTAAAATTTTCAATGTTGGTATTGGGGAAGAAGATAGTAAATCAACAATTTATACTTTTGATTTTGATAACTGGGCAACATTTAATGAAGACCACGCTATTGAATTAAAAAACAAAGGATATAACTGTAAAGAGGAGGTTGTTGATATTATTAAGTTGACATCTCTTCAAGAAAGTTTGCAAACACCAATTGACTTGATTCGAATGGACATTGAAGGATATGAATATGAAATTATCAAGGCTAATATTGAATTTTTAAACAATAACGAAATTGATATTTTTATGGAATTTCATACAAATATTTTAGAAAAAGAAAGAGTAACTGAAATTTTGCAAATTTTAATATCTATCGGTTATCAGTACTCAGTAGTTATATTTAACAATCCTTTTTGTGATAATGATGAGTATTTCCAAAACACAAAACATAAACCAAAACGTTATACGATTGAAAAATTATTGTCAGAAATAAATTTATTATCTGAAAATGAAATAAAGTTAAATGATGGTTTTGAATTATTTCTTTCAAAGAATAATAAGGATATTTAATTTGTTAAATAACAGCTTTATTAAAATAAATCTACTATTCAGGTTATTACTCTAAATATATGATATTTAATTTTATTTCAATCCTTCTAATTCTGTTTACTTTATTTTATGTTATTAAATCTAACAAAAAGGGTTATTTAATATCATTACATTATATATTGACAATATGTTTTTTTATTTTTATATGCTTACTGCCTTTATTATTACAGACAGAAATCGTTTTTGATCAGGAGTTTAATCTAATAATATTAGTTGCTTTTATTGGGCTAATTTTTTCATTACAAAGTATACCTTTTGATATTTTCAATCCTGATACTATTAACTATAAACCTATTAAGCGTAAATTTGAGTTAAATAAATCTTTTTTGAACTTTTGTTTTTATGTCTATTTATATTATCTGATTTTTGGGATTTTAAATGTGATTATTCAAAGTGGATCAATCTTTGAAGTTTTCTCAATAAATAGATTAGAAGAGGGACTTGGTGTTAATTATTTGGGTGGAACCGCGGTTGTAATGCTAATGAGGTTTTTTAAATATGTTTATTACATAAAGATTTACTTTATGTTTACAAATAATAAAAAAAATAAATTTTATTTTTTTTATATAATTCCTATGATTTATCATCAATTTACAGCAATTACAAGATTTGATTTTGTAGTTATGGCTATTGTTTTATTACTGATTGTAATTGATTCAAAGAGATTGAAAAAAATAAAATATTCATCAAAATTAAAAAAAATAAGTACTTTAAAAATTATTTTTTGGACATTTCCTTTAATTATTATTGTTTTGTTTTATATGCGAACAGCAAATTATGCACGGAGTGGCTTTTTTAATGATACTAAAACTAATGCAGAAGTTTCCATGAATGTTACAACTTTGGCAGCCTCAGCATTATCAGATTTAAATTATTATAATGCATTGCATGATTTATATGAACATGACCAAAAAAAAACTACAACAAAAGAATACGGATTGTCTTGGTTCTACTATCCTTTAATTAATTTTGTTCCAAGGACCCTATGGCCAAATAAACCTTTAACAGCATTTTCCCCAAGGTTGACTGAGGAAATATATTGGAAAATAGGACCTGGTCGACCTGTTGCAACTTTTACAATTTTTGGAGAAGGTTATTTCCAATTTGGATTACTAGGTGTTTTTTTTGCTCCCATATTTTTTGTTTATTCCCGATACTACAGTATAAAATATATTAAAAAATTTGTGGGCTCAAAAATAGTTGTGTATTTAATAATTTTCTCAATGATAACATATTTTCGGGGAGAACAACCAATATTTCATGTATTATTGGATTTATTATGTTTCAAAATAATTCAAACTTTTTTTTCAAGGACTGTTGAAATTAACCCTAAATTAAGTTTTTCAAAATAACAATAATAATCTACCAATAAAAATTAGTGGTTGCATGCTTCATAATTTAAATTCTACATTTGGTAAAACAATAGTAAATGGTTCTACTTGGTTAATTATTGGGCAGATATTTTCTAAATTATCAGTTCTAATAGGCGCTATATTTGTTGCAAGAATTATAGGAAAGGAAATATATGGCGAATTAGCAATTTTAAAGTCTACAATAAACACATTTACATCAATATCAAGTGCAGCATTTGGTATCGCTGCAACAAAATATATAGCAGAATATCGTGTTACTGATATTCCTAAAATTAGTAGAATAATTTCTCTTACGACTATTATTGTGTTTGTTTTTGCCTCAGCTTTTACAATATTAATTATAGTTTTTTCATCCCAGTTATCTATCTCTCTTTTAGATAATAATCAATTAGAGAATGGTTTAAAAATTTCTGCAATAATATTACTTTTCAGTTCTATAAATGGGCTGCAGCAAGGTATATGGATTGGCTTTGAAAAATTTAAAATAATATCATTAGTTAATGTTTTTTCTGGTATAATCTCAATAGTAGCGCAAACTGTTGGTGCTTATTATTTTGGTTTAACAGGAGCATTATTTGGATATGGTTCATTATTTGTTCTCCAGTTCATAATTAACCAACACTTACTAAAAAAACTTTTTAATCAAAATGTTATTAAAATATCTTTAAATGGCATGATGAATGAAATTTCAATTGTTTGGAAATTTATTTTACCAACAATGTTAAGTGGTGTTATTGTTATGCCAATAGTTTGGATATGTAATACTTTTTTAGTTAATCAAAATGGTGGATATAGTGAAATGGCAAGTTTTGATGTTTCTTTGCAATGGCAAGCGTTAATTATTTTTATTCCTAGCAATATTTCTAAAGTTATTCTTCCATTTATTTCTAAAATTAGAGGCCAGAATAAGTCTTATAAAAACCATATGAAATTGTTTATTAGTTTAACTTTTATTTTAACCCTTTGCTTATCAATTATTATTTCATTGTCATCAAACTATATATTAGGATTTTATGGAGATGATTTTACGTCTTCATCTTCAGTATTAATTATTATGTGTGCTGCAGGAGTTTTTATGTCGCTTAATTCTGTTATTGGTCAGGTAATAACAACAGAGAATAAAATGTGGTTTGGTTTTCTTTTTAATGTAATATGGGCAATATCATTATTAACCACATCTTACTTTTTAATACAATACTATGAATCAGCTGTTGGTCTTGCTTTAGCATACTTAATTAGTTACATCATACTTTTTGTAATCCAAAGAATTTTTTATTCTAAATTATCATTAAGCTAAATTTTTAGAAAAATGAAAATATTATTTATTAGTAGTTCTATCCCTCCGGTAACAGATATGCATACAATTAGAAATATACAGTTACTTGAATATTTTATTAAAAATAAAATAAAATTTGATATAATTTGTACCAAAAAGTGTACTAATGTATCACTAAATCAAAATTCTAATATATACTATATTTCAACAGATTTACTTTTTAATAGAGTTTCAACTTTTCTCATAGAAAAAATTAAAATTAATTTTTTAACTAAAGTATTTAATGTCCTATCTAAGTTTTTTTTTATTCCAGATAATTTTATGGGTTGGCCCGAATTGTTTGAAAAAGAAAATATTAATAATATTGATTTAACTGGTTATACACACATATATTCATCATCTGGAAGTTTTTTCGCTCATGTTATTGCCAGTAAATTAAAGGCTAAATATGAAGAGATTAAATGGATTGCAGACTACGGAGATCCCTGGGGAATTAATAAATATGGAACTATTAATAAAAGTAAATCAACTTTAGAGATAAACACTATCAGTAATTGCGATAAAATCTTTGTAACAACTAGAAATACAGAAAAATATTATTCTAAATATTTAATATCTAAAAATATTAATATCCCACTTGTTTTTTTTCCATGTGGATTTACGAAAAAGAAGTATGATTCTATAAATTATGATATTAGTAAATTTATCAAGATTTCATATGCAGGGGTAGCTTTTAAAAAAGATAGAGATTTAACTAAGATTTTAAAAGTTGTTAATGAAAATTCGAGATATATCATGGAAGTTTGTGGAACATATAGTAGTTCCTATGTCAAGTATTCTGTTGGGAATAATAGAGTTATTTTTAAAGGTAAACTCGGATATGAAAATGCTCAACGTATATTAGAAAATTCTAATGTACTATTACACATTGGAAATAAGGGTTACCTACAAATACCCGGAAAGACTTACATTCTATTGTCAATACCTAAGCCTATTATTTATATTCGCCAAGAAAAACAACATGACCCTACTTTTGAATTATTAAATAATATGAAAGGAGTTGTTTTTTGTTTCAACAATATAAAATCAATAAAAAAAGCACTTACTTTTGTAAGTTTAAATTATGAAAATTTACTTCAAGATTCAATAAGAAGACAAAGTGATAAAGAATTTACAAAATATGAATGGACAAACATTTTTAATAATATAATTGGTGAATTTAATGAATAAAAATATATTTAGTGTCATTGATTTAATCTCTATTAATAATGGTCACGAAATGTTTAACTTTTCCATTTTAAATGAATTAAATTTATCGGTTAATGAAAAAGTTAATTTTTTTTCAATGGAATCCAATGACAAAATTTTTAAAAGAATTAAAAAATCAAATATCCAGCTTATAAAAATCAAAGAAAATTATTCTTATGTTTTTAGAACAATTTTCTTTTTTTATAAAAATATAGTTTTGAATAAATCTAAAAAGATTGTTTTTTTAGCTTTTGATAATAGTCTATTGCCGCTTTTATTTTTATTAAATTTTTTATTTTTATTATTTCAAAATAAAAAAATCACAATTATACTTCACAATAATGTACTTACATTTAAAAAAAATAAATTAAAAAAAACTATTTTTAAAATCTTTATTAATATATATAAGCCCAAAATTATTGTTCTTGCACCTTTTATTAAAAATGAATTTGATCAACTTTTTAGTTATAATAATATTATTTGTTGCTTTCATCAAAACTATAAACATTTATTAGAAAAAAATATTATAAATTTAAATTCTAGCAAATTATTAAAACCAAAAATAAGAGTTGCTATTTCAAGTACTCACTCAAAAGTTTTTTTAAAACATAAGCTATATGATTTAATAAAAAATGAACAAGACGATTCATTTTTTGTTTCTTATATAGGAGAAAAAATTAATTATGATTCTAAATTTTTTGTAAATATTGAAAGACCAACAAATCTATCAGATTATTATAAATATATAAAAAATTCTGATTTTATCTTTTTCCCCATAGACGGTGATTTAAATTCTAGAGCTAGTGGTGTTTTAATAGATGCTTTAAGTCTAGGTGTTAATTTCATTGGTCCCAAAATCGGACATTTTAAAGATATCAATGAAAGTTTTGGATTAGGTATATTATATGAAAACTATAATGAATTACAAAATATTTTTTTAAATCTCCGCAACCATATTAATCCTGATGTAGATTTTTTTATTAGAAGTACATCAGTAAACAAATTAATTAGACATTTTTAATATGAGCAATATTTTATTAATTGGCTTTACAAATTTATTTCAAATGCCATATTTAAAAAATTTTTCAAATCTAATTGAACAACAAAATATTACTTATGATATTGTTTATTGGAACAGATTTGGAATTGATGAAAATAATAATCTGAAAACAAACAATACTTTTATTTTCAATCATTCTTTAGATGATGATTCAAATGGTTTACTTAAAATTAAAGGTTTTTTATTGTTTAGAAATAAATTAATTAAAGTTATTAATAATGCTAATTACAGTAAGATAATAGTTCTAACTACACTGCCATCATTTTTAATATATAACTTACTGATAAAAAACTTTAATAATCGATTTATTTTTGACATTAGAGATTATTCCTATGAAAATTTTGGTGTATTTAAATATTTTCTAAATAACATAATTAAGAGTTCTTCATTTACAACTATTTCATCAAAAGGTTTTAAAAGTTTTTTGCCAGAAAGTGATAAGTATGTTCTTTCTACTAATTTAAAAATAAATAATTCATTGGACAATAAATTTTTTTTAAATAAATTATTGAATTTTAATAGTAATAAAGTAACAATAATTTACATTGGAGCAATTTCATATTTAGAAATGAATTTAAAATTCTTAAAGTTATTTGGGAATAACAATAATTTTAATTTAATCTATGTAGGTCATGGGCCGGCTAAAGAAAAAATTAAAGAATATTGTCATATGAACAAATATTCAAATGTATCTTTTCACGGAAGATTTATGCCCTCAGAAAAGTTAAAATATTATAAAAAAGCTGAGATAATCTTCAACCTTTATGGAAATGATTCTACATTAACTAAGTATGCAATTTCAAATAAGCTATATGATTCAGTAAATAATTATATGCCTATCCTGGTGTGTAAAAACACATATATGGAAAAAGAATCTATAAATGGTAATTTTGGCTATGTTGTAGATTTAGAAAACATTAATACTCCAGATAATTTATATAATTGGTTTTTAAATTTAGATAAAAAAAAATTTATAAATAATTGTGATACCTATTTACAAAAAACTGTAAACGAAAATATAATTTTTGAGAGAAATGTAATTAATTTTTTAAGAAAACCATGAATATATTAATTGTTACGGCTGTTTTTAACCCAGAACCAGTAGTTTCTGCAAAACTTTCCGAAGATTTAGCTAATTATTTGTCTACACATCATAATGTAATTGTTTTAGCACCAAGACCATCAAGACCTTTGGGTTTTAAACACTCAAAATTTAATATTATTAATACTTTTAAACTCATTAATTTAAAATCATATATTCATCCGCAATCTAATCTTTTCGGACGTATGTACGAAAGTCTAAGTTTCGGATGGTCTTGTAAGAAATATATTTCTGAAAACAGAAATTCTATTGATTTAATTTATATGAATTCTTGGCCAATCTTCGCTCAATATTTGACAGTAAAGGCCGCTAATAAATATAGTATTCCAATTACAACACATGTTCAAGATTTATATCCAGAATCATTTTCAACCAAAATTCCACAATTTAGTTTTTTTTTAAAATTAATAATTCTTCCCATAGATAGAATAATATTAAAAGGCTCAAATACAATTATAGCTATTTCTGAAAAAATGAAAAACTATCTTGCCAACTCTAGACAAATATCTTTAAAGAAAATTAAAGTAGTTAAAAACTGGCAAGATGAAGAAGCGTTTATAAATTATGAAGAAATAAAAAACAACAACCCTGTAGTGCAAAGATTATTCACTTTTATGTACATGGGGAACATAGGTCCAGTTGCCGGAATTGATTTACTAATCGACAGCTTTAGTAAAGCAAATTTAGGAAAATGTAAGCTTCTAATAGCGGGTTCTGGATCAAAAAGAATTGAACTAGAAAATTTGGTATCTTTAAGAAAAATAGTGAACGTTAATTTTGTTGATGTACCAGACGGCATGGTTCCTGAAATTCAAGGATATGCGGATGTCATGTTACTGCCAATTAAAAAAGGTGCAGCTTCAAGTTCGATACCGTCAAAACTCCCAGCTTATATGTTTTCCAAAAAACCTATTATTGCATCAGTAGATATGGATAGTGATTCTGCAAGAGTAATAAATGAGGCGAAGGCAGGTTGGGTTGTAGAACCTGAAAATATAGATATGTTGATAGATGCAATGAGAGAAGCTTTCTTAACTAAAAAATCAGAATTAGAACTAAAAGGCGAAAATGGATTTAATTTTGCAATGAAGAATTTATCAAAGAAAAATAATTTAAAACAATTAGTTAAGGCTATTTTAGAATAAATATGATAAATTATAGAAAATCAAAGGTATCAGATTCTAATCAAATTGCTGAAATTCATATAAAATCTTTTCCAAATTTTTTCTTAACAACTTTAGGATATTCGTTTCTTAAAACCTATTACAGAAGCTGTGCGAAAAGTAAAGAAGCTATATCTATATGTGCCATCAATCAAGATGATAAAAACTTGTTAGGATTTGCTGTTGGATGTTTGAATTCAAAAGGGTTTAATAAAAGATTAATTTTCTCAAATTCATTGGAATATTCTTATCGAGCTATACTTTTATTGTTTACTAAGCCAATAGCTTTAATTAGGTTATTTAAAAATTTAGCAAAAAATAATGATAAAGATGATAAAGGTAATTATGCAGAATTGCTTTCAATTGGTGTGTCACCAGATCATAATGGTTTTGGAATTGGACAAAGTTTATTAGTTAAATTTGAAAATCAAGTTAGAGAAAAAGGCATTAATACCATAACATTAACAACGGACGCGGATTCTAACGATAGTGTTTTGAGGTTTTATAAAAAATCTGGATATACTGTTTATTATGATTTTGAAACTTTCCCCAATAGAAAAATGTTGAAATTAATTAAAGAATTATAAATCAAATTAATAAAATGAAAATACCATTTTGCCTTCCACTGATTGATAAAAATGTAAATCAAGAAGTTCTCTCTTGCTTAAATGAAACAGGCTGGTTAACAACCGGGCCTAAAGTTAAATTGTTAGAAGATGAAATAACTGAATTATGCCAAACGAGTTCAACGATATGTGTAAATTCATGGACCTCTGGAATGCTACTTTTAATAAGGTGGTTAGGTTTAGATGAAGAAGATGAAATTATTGTACCTGTATATACTTATGCAGCATCAGCATTTTCAGTAATTAACTCTCGTGTTAAATGCGTCTTTGTTGACGTTAATAATGATTTTACAATTAATATTGATGAAGTTGAAAAAGCCATCACTGA
>Ga0209534_10004643_pt1 | contig 12537 bp, 12 predicted proteins | sample COG_07_FD_184751 | JGI IMG/M metagenome (GOLD analysis project Ga0209534, IMG submission 184751) | Pelagic Microbial community sample from North Sea - COGITO 998_met_07 (SPAdes) (version 2) | ecosystem: Environmental > Aquatic > Marine > Neritic zone/Coastal water | place: Helgoland, sampling... | reverse complement strand
TAAGCCTTTATATTGTAATATGCCGGCATATGGTATTCTATTTATATGAACATCATAAAATGACATAAATATACCAATTACTAATGATGGTTTATTATATGTTTTATCTCCAAGTACATCTTGGATTGTATAATTCATACCTTTTATTTCTACTATAGGTTCAGTAGCATTTTGTACAACTTTTTGATATAAAATTGTACCATCAGCTGGGGAGTAGAAGTGTTTGTAATCTATATAGTTAGGACGCATTGGGTCTCTAAAAAAGAAGGTATTAGATAATTCACCTACTTCTAATTTTGAGAGTTCTGCTACTTCTCCGTCTAACCAATCTTCAAGATATTGTGCCATTAGAGAAGAGATTTAGTTTGATCAACATAGTTCAAATGCATCATCATACAACTTAACATAGCACCTGATTTCATATATTCTGAGAGGTTAAATAATACAGGTTCAAGTCCTTCGTTAAAACATATTTTTTCTAAGCTTTCTATTTTATGTTTTTCAGCTTCATAATTTTCATCTGCTCTAGTCATTTCAGAAATGTTCGAAGCACATAATATAGTGTTACCTAAACGAACTGAGTTAGTTATCCCATTGAGAGCGTCCTCAACATCTACGTCTATTATTTCAGTATGTTGTGATAATTGCGCTAACTCATCTTCATTGAAGAGTTCCGTGCAAACTAATGTTTTATTTTTAGTTAACGGGAAAATAGAACAATCAAGGTGATAGAGATAATCATCTACCATTTCAACCTTAATAATTTTCATATCAAATTCTTCTTCCATCCATTCGTATGCTTGGATATCTGAACGGATACCATATCCTCCAATATAGACGTTATCATAAAGATATTTTAGGTCAGCTTCTCCTTCCCACTTAAAAGGACACATATGAACATTATAATCCATTAATTCAAAAAATGGCTTACCCACTTCTTCTTCACCTTGGCGAGGTTCTGAAGTGAAATTGGCCATAATAATATTATTTGAATCTGTAATATGAGGGAGATAAATACCTAAGTTGGCTACATAAACTAAATCTTGATAATCTCCTTTAGCTGGTAGATTACAGACTAATCCGTTACCAGCTACAAATTGATATAAATCTAAAAATTGACGATAAGCAACTTCTTTATTTATTTTAAGTGCTTCTTCTTCTAACTCTTGCATCCAAATATTATTTGGGGTTTTTGTGTCTAGAGTGAAGGGAAAATTCATAACGAATGCCGGAATAGGCAACTGAGAGGGTGTCTCTTTCATTTAATATATACTTTTATTTGTTTACTATAAATATATAGTAACTACTAGAGAATAAAAAAGCCCCACCGAAGTGGGGCTTTCTCTTAATATATTCTAAAATCTAATTAGAGGGTGTTTAAACCATTAACGTAGATCTTAGCATAGTATTCAGGTCTTAACATCTTCTTAGCGTAGCGAGTCAAGAGACCTTTACGTGGAGTGAAGGTCGTTGGATCGTACACAAGAGGTGTCATGATTAATGGAATATAAGGAGCGAAAGTAGCACCTGTTTCCAAGAATTGTGAACCTTTGAATCCTAATAAAATTGTATTTTCAGTCATGTATGGGTTCTTGTAAACTTCATACTTGCTATTCAAGTTACCAACTTTTTGGATACCAAATGCATAGTTCATAGTGTTTGCATCAGCACCATCAGCAGCTGCGAATCCTGGGATTGATTCCAAGATAGTACCTACTGTTGGAGAGCAAACCATGAAGTTAGCACCACCTCTCAAAGTCAACTGGTGGATCTTGTTAGATACCTTGTTGATTTTAGTACCGAGAGTTTGGAACCACTGGCCTTGTGTGTTGAAGAATCCGAGATCGCTGTTTGAAGGAGCTTCAGAAGATCCATCATAAGCAACATTATTAACTGCTGACCAGTACTCTGTAGTAAGAGCGTTCTCAATCAACATACCCATGATTTCCAAGTCAATCTCAAGAGCGATATACTCACTCATGATAGAAGTCAACTCAGCCTCAGCATCCAAAGAATGGTAAGCATTCAAATCTTGAGCGAACTCAGGAGTCCATACAGCTTTGAGCTTTTTAGTCTTAGCAACAATTGCTTCAGACTTCATCTTAATGTTGATTTCTGGGATGTCAATTACAGCATTTTGAGCTTGGAGAGAAGTATTACCATCTTCAAAGTCACCTCTGAATTGATCAGTTGGTTGTTGAACATATACAACAGTAGTATCACCTGCAGTATTAGCATCTACATCAGCAGAAGCAGATACGAATAATACAAAGTTAGTACCATCAAAATAGTTGTAAGCACTAGTTAAAGCATTAGCAGCAGTTACAGCGGTTAAGGCACCTCCAAAGCTACTAACAAAGAAACCTCTAGCACCTTCCTCATCAGCATAATCATTAATAGCAGTTTTAGCAATAGTAATTTTAGCGATTTGATCAGCTGCAATAGAAGCAGATAATGCTGAATCATATCCTACTTCCTGCCAAGTAGCTGAACCTGAAGTAACGCTAGCAGCAGCTACTACAGAAGAAGTTACGTTAGTAGAATAGGTCCACTTACCAGCACCATATAAACCATTCTTTGGGGCATCAGCTGTATCAGTTTGACCATACATAGAGCCAGCACCAAATACATCACCTCCTTCAGTGAATTTAGTATCGTTAGCATTGTTATCACCAGCACCTCCATATTGGAAGTCGAGGAAGAAAACAAGACCTGAAGGTAAGCTCATTGGTTGAACACTAACGAAATCTTTTGCAGCGATTTGACCAAATACCTTTCTTACGAGAGGAAGAGCAATTCCAGCCCACTGTTCACCTTGTCCTGCTGAGAAAGAACCAACAGAAGAAGTACCCCCACCAGTTTGTGATGACTCAACAACGAGTTGTTTTGCCTGGTTTTCGAGAATTAAAGACATGTTGTTTCTGTCGACTTCATTTTTGATGCCTTCCAACAAGCCTGTTCTTTCCCATTTGCGAGCTAATCTAGCAGCATCAGACTGAACTGATTTCCACTGATTTGAGCTCTCTAAAAGAGAATTTAAATTTGACATTTTGTTTTGTTTTTAAAGTTTAAAATTAATTAATACCTGCTAATTTTTTAAAGCGAGCTACCATAGCATCTTCTTGAACAATACCTTCATTCAATTTACGTTTTGGAGCAACACCCGCAGGTCTTGAAGCAGCACCTCTTGACTCTCTTAAGTTAGACTTAGGAGATTTAGCAACTAAGTTCTCGCTAAGAGTTTCAAATGTAGCCTTTGCTTCTTTTACTGTTTCGGCTTTATCAAAAGCCTTTAAAACCTTAATTTTCTGATTTTCTGTTAAGTTTTTAGCTTTGAAAATCTTGTTAGTGTAGAGTAATTTAGAGTTAAGTAAGTTAACTTCGTTAAGATCAGAACGTAAAGTATTAATAACTTCTTTAGCTTCATTAAGTTCTTCCTCAAGTTCAGAAGTTTTACCAGCAGTCATACCAGTTGCAGCACCCGCTCCATATCCTAACTTTTGAAGTTTACCATACAGTTTTCCTATCTCTGAGTTAGGTTTCTTTTCTTTGACTTTTTCTAATGCTTGCATTAATACGCCTATACCACCAACTCCTGCAGCTCCAAGAAGACCTGTAGCTAAAGTTGCAACTAATGATTCATTAAGAGGTTCTTCTTCAGTTTCGATATCCATTTCCATTTCTTCTCCTCCTTCTTCTTCTTCCTCTTCATCATCTACCATTTCAACGGGATCTCCACCAGCTTCAAGTTCACCAGAAGCAACCATGTCTTCGATAACATCTTCGATCATGTCCTTCAACTCTTCTTCACTCATGTCTTCGAGGTTGATTTCTTCTTCAGCTTCTTCACCTTCTTCAGCTTCGTAAGTTACATCAGCTTCTTCCATGGGGTCTTCACCTTCTTCCATTGGATCTTCACCTTCTTTAACTTCTTCACCTTCGTTGGTTCCATCAGCCTCTTCGAGTTCTTCTCCCTCTTCGAGTTCTAATTCAGCCAAGATTTCATCAAGATTGAGTTCCTCTTCGAGTTCCTCTTCCTTAATTTCTTCTTTGGCTTCATCTTGTTTACCATAGCCTTCTTTTTTCACCTCCATCTCTTCTTTCATCTTTTTCTCTTTATCAACTTCAGCCAAGTCAGTTTCTTCTAACTCGTCCATTTCATTGATTTTTTGAGCAAGCATGTCTTTAAGATGAGGTGTGAAAGCTTCTTCTAAAGCGGCTTTCGCATTTGCGATAGCGACTTCTTTGACTGCTTTTGCATCAGCAATAGCGTCTGCTAACAAATCTCTGTTTGCCATTGTTCCTAAATTTTTTTGGGAAAGTACGCTTATTCTGTAAAAGCGTAATAGTGATTAATAATAATTAAATGCCGTATAGACTGACGGCACATTCTTGCGATAAATATATAGAAAAAAAGAGAGATGCATTTTTTTGCATCTCTCCTTCCTTTACACCGAGGGGGTAAATTTTATATAATTGGACACTGTCCGTTGTTACATAATATTTCAGTAATTATTTCGTTTATTTTATAGTACTCATTAGTAACCGTAGCAGAAGGATCTAATCCTTCGCTTATAGGATGGACATAAGCACCTGGTGTAGAAGGGGTTGATACAAAATCCCAACATAACAATTCGAAATCATCTTGTACTTCTTGTACTCCATCAGAACTAGGTTTTAAACTACCCATTCCTCTAGAAGATACACCTACTGTAATTCCGTTTTTAAATAACTCTTTTAATATGTTGCCTGAGGGGGTTGGTAGTATTTCAATTTTACCCATTACGTGATCCCCATCCCACCAAACGTCTTTAATATTATGTGAAACATTTTTAAGATTAATAATGGAAGAATCAGGGTGATCTAATTCACCTAATGCTCTATTTTCTGCTACAGGACCTTTTTTATAGTTTTCAACTTCTCTAGCTAAGATTTCTTTAGGATAAGACCTACCATTACCGTTTTGGGTTTCGGCAGATTGTAATTTACCCTCAACAATCAAATTACCATTTTCGGTTTTAACCGCTTCGGTAATTGCTTGAGGTGAAAGCCTAAAAAGTTGAGTATCTATAAGGGTTTGTCTCATTTTCCTCCAGTCATAGTGTTCTTATCAGCAGAAACTTCCATTAATTTTTTTTCTAATTCCTTAATTTCTTTTTCTACTTCTTGAATAGCACTTTGATTGATAAATTCTGAGAGTGATTCATCTTCATTAATGGCACAAGCTCTTTTTCTTTCAGCAATTGCTGCTTCATAAATTTTGGCTTCTACTTTTTTCTTAGCAATTTCACCTAAGCGTTCTGCTTCTTTAAGAACTTCAGACATTTTCATTCTGCCTTCCTTTTTCATTTTTTTCTTTTCTTCCTTCTCACCTGCTGCTTTACCTTTTTCGTATTCATACGCAGCTTCACCTTCTTCTACTTCTTTTTTCTCTTCAGCTAAAAATGCTTCAAATTTATTCTCGTAATTTGTCTTTTTACGATCAGCAAAAGGATTACCAAGTGATGGAACACCAGCTACAGCTTCTTCTAATAATTCTTTTAATTCTTCTGATTTTTTCATATCATTTTCTTTTAAGTCTCCGTAGCCGGAGGATTTATATTTGCCTTTGGGCTCTTCTTGTTGTTTTGATTCTTCGTATCCTAAACCATCTACTTTAAAAGCAGCATTTTTAGTATAAAAAATAGGATCTTTTTCTAAATTTTTAGCTACTACTTCTCTTGCTTCGTCTAAAGTTAATTCAGGATCTTTTTCTAACTCAACTCTTAAACCATTAAGATATTGATCAAAGATTTGGTTATTTAAATTCTTTTTATCTTTATAATCGTACCCTGCTGTCTCTTTTTCGTTTACTTCTTTAGTAGTTTTACTTTCAGTAGCCTTTGCTTCTTCATTTATAAATTTATCAAATGAAGTAAAAGGATTTAATTGAGCAGAAGGCATTAAAGGAAAAATATTTTCACTAATTATGCTACGACGTTTTAAGGCTTTAGCAGTTTGATCAAATGTAGCAGCATTATGTATAATATTAGGAAACAAACGCTTTGCTTCTTTCATAAAAGTACCTTTATGTCCTTTTCCTTCCTTAAGTAAGTTATATTGTTCTTGAAGTGTCTTCATATTAATAAATATTAGTCTTTATACAAATCTACATAATCAATACCCTTTGATTTTTTTCTAAGAGATTTTTGATTAACTGGTTTGTAACCTGCTTTAGTGTATTGAGAGATATTAGCTTTACCAAATGCATAAGGTGTGTTATAAGCCATACCCATAGTTTCTTTTACTGTTCTTTTAGCTATGGCATATTGATCAGGATAGTTTGTTCTAAAGAACGTTCTAAATGAATTAAAAGTATCCATTACATTATCTGCTTGGGATTGAAACTCAGTATCGTTTCTTAATTCTTTTTTAGTTTTTAAACCTTTAGCAGTATTCCTAGCCTTACCCAAATCCGAAAATAATTTATTAAAACTAGGAAGTTTAATAATTTTATGAGTAATACCACCACCTTCACCTCTTTCTTCAGGTTTATTAGCTTTAGCATAATAACTCAAATCACCTTGAAAAAAATCATCCTCACTAGTAGGACCATATAAATCCTCAATTCTTTTAATAAAGCTTGGGCTTAGTTCTGAGGGTTTGATAGTCTCATCCATTATTTAATTACTTTAGAGATTTCCTCGGTTAATTCATAATATTGGAGCAAATTAACTAAATCATCGTTATTAATTTTTGAACCCTTGTCTATTTCTTTAAGTAATTTAACTACTTCTAATAATTTAATTTTAATAGCACCCTCTTCTAATTTCTCAGCTTGGGTATTTAGTGTTACCTTTACCTCAGCAATTTTAGTATTATATATTTCTTTTAAACGAGGGGTATTATCAATAGAATTAATAAATTCTTTAAGAATTTCTTTTTGACCCTTATTTAAATTAGAGTATTTACCATTAAACTTTTCAAGCATTACTTTGTAAGTAAGAATTCTTAAATCCTTATCATATTTAGAAAATTCTTCAACTAAATCTTCTTTTACTTTTTTCTCACTAACTGGTTTTTTGGTGAGACATTCAAGTATAGTTACTTTGTTGTTTATGATTTCATCAGTTTCAGATAATTTATCTGAATTGAAAATTTCTATTAATTTATAGAAAGCAGCATACCCTTTATAATTGGGAACTTGGTGGCTAAAAAATTCCTCTAAATTATAATGCTTACGAATTTCATTTATTAAATTATATTTTTCTCTTCTTAAAGCGCTTCTATTTAATTTACGAGTTGCTTCTAATATAGTATTTAAGATAATATCTGCTTTTCCCTCACTTAAATTTTTACTTTTAAATAATGATTCGTAAAGCTTATATTCTTTTCCTAATTCGGTTTTAGCAAATGATTTTTTTAAAATATTAAGGGAAGGAGACTCATTTTCTGATAGGGTATCAGCAGTTATTTGCCTTACTAAAAGTTCAAATAAAAGTCCGGTATTTTTATACTTAGAATGTTTGATTCTCATTGATGGGCTTTTTTATAAATATATAAAGATTTTCACTCCTTTAAGTTACTTTCATCTAGTAGTGAGTTATCTTGCTCAAATACTAATTGTTTACGATTAACTGGTAACTTTTTTAGCATCTCTTTATTTTGTAAATAAGCTGTTTTGGCTTCTAAAGCTAAAGGGGAACCACTTTTATATGAGGGTTTTATAGAACTAGATTCATTTTCAACACCTTTCATAGTTTTTACACCTAATCTATCTTTACCAAAAGCATTATCTTGGGTATTACGATTTGATGAATTTTCTTCAGGTCGACCTAAATTACTCTGTTTATAATCAGTAGGTACATTATCGGGTTCGTCATAGTATCTACCTTTGCCATATAATGAGGCTAAGTCATGTGGTGTACCATATGATTCACCTGTTTCTACAGGATCGTTTCCTTCAGATTCAATTTGTGCATTGCGGAAAGTACGTTTAGCATCTTCTCTAACTAAATCTCTAAACTCATTATATTCATCTTCACTCATATCAAATAAATGGTCATAGATAAAGTCTGTAGGGAATAGTTTAGTATCTATCATTTGGGTTGCTAGGTCCATTTTTTCTTTCATTAATACAACTCTCTCCTGTTCATATATAATAGAAGGGATAGTTAAATTAAGTTCAAAATTTGCTAATTCTTCCCCATCATAACCTTGGGTATAAAGATGGACAACTGCAATTTTATATAGTTCTGAAAGGACTATTTTTTGGATACGTTCTACGGTACGAGCAAATCTAATATCTTCTGATGCTAGAGTTGCTTTCCCCCCAGTATTTTCATCATATCCTAAAAATGCTTTAGGTACTTTAAGAGCAGCAAATAATTTATCTCTTAAATATTCAACATCTTGGATTCCATCATATTGTAAACCAGGAGCAGTATCAATTTTAGTAGTAGTATCATTACCCCTCATAGGAATATAAAAATCTTCTAACATGTTTTGCATGTTATATTTTAGGTTATAATCCCCAGTTTGTTGATCCATATAAGGGGTACGTTTCATTTTCGAAATCGTCTTCTGCATAAAATTTTCTACTTCAGCAGGAGGAATAGCACCTACGTTTATGTAAAAAATTCGTTTTTCGGGAGCACGTACAATTCTATGGACTAACATAGCATCCTCCATTAACATATATTGTTTAAAGAGTTTGCGAGCAGGTTCTATATAACTTCTACCATACGGAAGGTAATTTACATCTGAAAGTAGTCTAAAGTGAGCAATTTCATAGTTGTCAAAATAAATTGCATTAGGATTACTATTTTCTGAGATAGATGTTGATGCTCCGTAGTAACCACCATATTCTCCTCCTCCACTTAGTCCATCAGGGTCGAATTTAAATTTGACTTCTACATCATGTTTATTTTCTCCTATTTTTTCTTCTCTTATAACGTTATAAGCAGTATAGGGTATGATATTATACACGCCAAATTTATCTGCTATTTCCAATTTAAGAAAAAAATCACCATACTTACACATTTGACGAACCCACATCCATAAATTAAATTCAATATTTAGTACATCGTAAAATAAGTTGTATAGAATTTTTTGTACTTGTTCATCCGAACTTTTAATTTGAATTACCTCTCCCATTGAGTTTTTAAGAGTAGATTCATCAGCTATAATATCCAAAGCTGAGGCTACAATAGCATCAGTGTCCATAGATTCATAGTCTCTGTAAAGTTGAGGTCTAAGGGTTTGATAATTTACTCCAGGGTTATAAATTCCTATTGAGTTAGTAGTATACAAGCGATTGTATCTATCAACCATAGAATTTGTTTCTAATTGACCTGCTTGTTGAAATTCATCAAAGTCTAAAACTTTAAGTTGATTTCCTCCAGTATTTCGAATGATTACATCCGTAGAGAATAATCTCTTTAATCTTGTAAATATGCTTGTATCGGCCATAGTATATTAAATATGCGAATAAATATTACAGAAGCCAACTAAAATCTTCAGTTCCCCCTTTTCCATTATCCATAGTATAGGGATTATCTAATCCTGTAGAAAAATAAGCTCCTTGGTAATTGATTGAACTTTTTGAAAAAGAATTTAAAGTGGCTTTTGTTATATCTATTCCGTGTTGTTTAAATTTTAATGCAGTATCTCGTACATATAAGCCGATACCAAAACTCATAACTAAATCATCATTATAACCGCCTTGAGCTTCTGCTCTACCATATTTCCAAATAAACGTTTTCATTTCTTCTAATAAACGTTTAGATTGGATAGTAACACCTTTATCACTTACATATTCTTGAAATTTACCTATTACCATAGGTCGAGTTCGAGTAGACATAGTAAATCCTGCAGTCATACTTGAATTATTTTCATAATTTTGAAGATATGAATCTACATTAATATTATCTGACTTAGGTGAGTAATATAAATTAGCATAATTACGTTCAATGATGGTCTGAATTGTACTCCACCCAATATTAGCATTTTCTACTATAAGTAAAGCATTGTTATATTCAGTAGCAATTGCTGTAAGAATATTACCAAAATCCTTAGTGCCTATTTGACCTTTATATTCACCTACTTGTGTAGCAGATTCTACATCAAATATATGAAATGCCGAATAATCTTTACCATCACCTCTAGCTACGTCAGCTGAAATTAGGTATTGTCTAGTATAATCAGCAGATTCCCATATCCATAAATTTTGGTCAGCTCCTCTTCTTTCTAAAGGTTCTTTAATTGTAGATTTTTCTATAAATTCTAAATATTCTGGGTAGAAAACTGTATCTCCGGAAGTACTAAAATCACAATCACATTCTTGTGCTGCCATTCTAGGATCCCCTAGTAATTCATCCTGTCTATCTCTCCATTCTTGATTTCGCTCAGGGTGGACATACCAAGGTAATTTAACAGGTAAAAATTCGTTTTCACTTGCTTCTGCTCTAACCCATGTTTGATGGAACCAATTACCAGTACCATAAGGGGTTGAAAGTGCTATACACCCCCCACCTGTAGCAAGTGTTTGTTGGGCTGAAGCCCATATTTCACCAATATTTTCAATAAAAGCAGCCTCATCAATTAATAGAAGTGAAACTGCTTCTGATCTACCTGCATCACTTGATGCTGAAGTGGCTTTGATTTGGGATCCATTTGTTAAACGAAGTGTTAATTTGTTATTTTCTTCGTAGTCTATTTTAAGCCACGTGGGTAAATTTTCATACATAAATTTAACCTTTGTAACCATATTTTTAGCAGTTTCCTGCTTAGTAGCAATACAAAGAATATTTTTATCTTTATGAAAAGTCATTAACCATAAAGAATATCCCGCAGATAAAGTTGAAATTCCTAATTGTCTAGATTTAAGGATAATTGAATAGGGGTTTTCTTGTACTAACTTTAAAACCTTTTCTTGGAATGGATATAAGTGAAAGTTGATTCTACCTCTTTGGGGGTGTTGAATCATACAATATTTTTTCATAAAGTGTATAGGATCTTGAGCACACTTTATATATTCCTGTCTTATTACCTTTTTTAAATTACTCATTTTTTAGTATGATAGGAAGTATAGCTGTTAAAAGGGTAGTTATAAAAGTAATATTACGAGTATTTTTTAACTTATTAATTTTTTCTTTTTTATAGGCTATGTCTACTTTAAGTATAGAAGTTTGAGTATAAAGATTTTCATTTGATTTATACAAAGAATCAGTTAATAGTTTATACCTTAATATTAAAATAGAATCTTGAGATAAAATATCATTAATATCAATAATTTTAGCTTTTAATGAATCTCTCTCGTGTTGACATAAATCATACAAAGTAAGCTCACTAGCAATCTGACGAGCATAATTTGTAGGAATACTGATAAGAGAGTCAGTATCTGTAGCGGTTTGAGAAAAAAGTGGTAAGCTCATTATGAGACATACCATCAATTTTAGATACTTTATCATTATAATCTTTTTTTATTTTATCTAATTCTTTATTTCTTTTAAAAATAGTAGTATTTAAACTATCTATTTTATTTTGAGTTAAATTTACTAATAATTTTAATTGATCTTTAGAATTTTGTAGATTAATAATTTCAGTAGTAAATTTAGACTTTTCTTGATTTAGCAAATCATCAAACTTTTGTTCTGCTTCTAATTTAGCTTTATCAACAATATCATCCATTATATACCACAATATTCCCCCACCTATTGTAATTCCTAAAAGAAAAATTAAACTATATATGGTAAGATGACCTTTCATCCGTAATAAATATTATTACCTAATAGTTTTTAAAATTTGTTTAATACGTTCTTCAGTTGATCCCTTAATAGTATAAAATATAGGACGACATTCAAATAATAAGTTTTGAATTTCTTCATCAATTTCTTTTCTGTAATCAGCATTTGTTTCGCGGACCCCATTATCTTCTATACCTAAACCCTCTGGTGAGATGTAGAAGATGAAATCATATTGTTTTATAAAACGCTTAGCATATTCTTTAAATGCATCTCCATCTAAATAGCTAACTTTTTTAGCACAATTAGTAAAAGCCATTACATCAATAATTGTTCTATCAGTTATAAGATTTTCTTGCATTAACTCTGTTACACGTTCTGCTAAAAATATAGTTTGACCTTCAATAGTAGTTTCATGATTCAATGGAATACCCAATGAACTAAGATACTTACTACGTTCAGTAGCAAAATTATAATTTTTAAATTTAGGTAATTCTTTTAACGCATTTACAAGCGTTGTTTTACCTACTGACATTGTTCCACAAAAACCTATTTTCATAATAATATTATTTTATCCTCCTTGACGTGATGATTCTCTCATTGCAGGGTTTTTATACCATGGGACTCCATTTCTTTCTCTTCGAACTTCTTTCCATTCTTCTTCAGTATGATAAATCCCATAAATATAATATTCTCTTAACCGTCTTACACCCTGAGGTATGAGAGCTGGTCCTTCCCAATTGTGAAGTTTACCATCCCAATGATGTAATATAGTACCATCAGGTGTTCTTGTTTTTGTTGGTTTAGGCCACTT
>Ga0209534_10004634_pt1 | contig 12552 bp, 9 predicted proteins | sample COG_07_FD_184751 | JGI IMG/M metagenome (GOLD analysis project Ga0209534, IMG submission 184751) | Pelagic Microbial community sample from North Sea - COGITO 998_met_07 (SPAdes) (version 2) | ecosystem: Environmental > Aquatic > Marine > Neritic zone/Coastal water | place: Helgoland, sampling... | reverse complement strand
TAGAATCGCCTGTAACCTTAACACAAAAAGTAGCAGAAGGATGCTGGACTAAATACTCTTGCAAATTCAAATCTAGATCCATGAAATCTTCAGCTGGAGAAGGGAAACCAGCAGGAACATTAGATTCGTAAAAAGGAATATCTAAAACTTTTCCTTCTATGGAATAGAAACTCAATTCTTTACTAGCATGTATGCGTTTTAATTTTCTCAAAAAAAAGTGCTTTATTAAATGGGAAGTAAATTTCTTTTTTTATTCTGAAAAAAATGAATTAATTCATCTAATTTTTTTCACAATTAAGATTATTTTTCTTTTCGGCTAGTCATTATTAGCTTCATCAATAAACTCAATGTTTGCTTGAATTTCAGGTATCTCTCTTATTTGAATTTCTTTTTTTATTTGAGTGGACTTTTCTTGCAAATCCTTGGTTAGTATTTGCTTATTCCTTTTTTCCATAGGCGGATTTAATCTTTCCGCTTTTTCAAAATCAATAACACTTTCTAACATTTCTCTAGGCAATTGAGCTCCTGCTTTTTGCAGAGTTTGTAAAAACTCCTCGGCAAAAAATTGATCTATCTGAATTCTTCTTTTAGTAGTATGGGCAAATTTCCCTATAATTCTACAGACATTGTCTCGTTCTTCAGGACTTAATTTATCTACAAATTCATACTCTTCTATTTTCTTCAAACTTAAAATAATAGGCTCTAAAGAATCTTTAGTTATTATAAACACATTATAATCACCAATATTGTAATTGAATTGTTTAATGACATGTAGGGTATTGGATGGAATTACAAGAAATAGATCCTTTTTTACATCTTGATGCTTGGCATATTTCTTTAAACTTTCTGTTTGTAATTTTATATACTTTGGGAAATTATTTAAATCGTCATTGGCAGGACTTTTTGCATCAAAAACGATAAGTTGATCCATTATTTCAATGGCATTATCTGGCTTATTTCTTGGATGAGGGAAATCTTCTTGACTTATGTATTTAATAACATGGTTATTACATATTAATTGTAAATGGTTCTCAACATCTTTTTCGTGTTCTCTCCAAGTTTGTTTTTGGTTTTCTAGTTCTTGCTGTGCTTCTTTTACCCTATCGTCATTGATTCTTTGTTTTTCATTTTCAAGACTTTCTTGTAAAGTATTAGTAGATTCAATAGATTTTCTAAGCGTTATATTCCTGTTTTCTTCTTCTTGAAGAAGTATAGTATTCGCATTTTTGAGGTTATTCCTTTCGATTTCAATTAGCTTTAGCCTCTCTTGTATTTGAGTTTTTTCTGTCTTAAGCTGTTCCAAAGAATTGATTTTGGTATTGGCAATTTCAATATTTTTTTGATGGTTGTTTATCTCCACTTCTTTTGCAGCCAGCTTTTGTTCTAACTCTGAGATTTTATTTCGCTCAGTTTCAAGAGAATCTTCAAGAGAACTAGTGTCGTCACTTTTTTTGGTTCTAAAAAAAACAAAGGCTGCTAAAAGTAAAATAAGTATTGGTACAATAATATCCATAAATAATATTTAGAACTAATTTAATTATTTATGAATATATAAAAGAAGAACATAAAATATTTAAGTTCTAATTAACAGAATAAATAAATATGGAATTAGTACATTGGAAAAAAAATTATGGCTAAAAATAAAAAACCGATCCTAAACGAACTCTTCGAAACAAGAAATAGCCATTCAGAAGAAGCAGAAGAAATAAAAAAAGAAGATTTTATAAAAACAATAAAAAGCAGAAGAAGTGTAAGGAACTACAACGACGAACCTGTTTTAGAACAAGATATGAAAGCTTGTTTGGAATTGGCATTGTTGGCTCCCAATTCATCCAATTTACAACCATGGGAGTTTTACTGGGTTAGATCACCAGAAAAAAAACAAAAATTGGTTTCCTATTGCTTGGGGCAACCAGCGGCAGCAACAGCGCAGGAATTGGTAGTAGCCGTAGCAAGACCAGATTACTGGAAAGTCAATCAGAAAAGAATGTTAGAATTAATAGCAGAAATGGGTGAAAAAGCACCCAAATCAGTCAAAAAATATTATGGAAGGATAGTTCCACTAGCTTACCAACAAGGACTATTTTCAATAAGAGGATATTTAAAAAAAATAGCCATGGAAATTCGTGGAATAAAAAAACCAACACCTAGAGAACCCTACAATAAAAAAGGAATGTCAGTCTGGGCGCATAAATCAACTGCATTGGCTTGTGAAAATTTGATGCTGTCGTTAAGAGCTTATGGATACGATAGTTGTCCAATGGAAGGAATCGATTCCAAGAGAATTAAGCAACTACTAAATTTAAAAAGCCCTGCAGAAATTTCAATGGTGGTTAGCGCAGGTAAAAGGGCAAAAAATGGTGTTTATGGAAAGCAAGTAAGATTTAAAAGCAGCTACTTTATTCATGAAGTTTAAAATAAATAAATCCATAATTTTAGTAACCTATATTTTTGTTAGCTCTTCACTTTTTTCACAAAATAATTCATTAAAAAGAGAGATAATAGCAAAAGTTATTGACTCTATAAATGCTCATAACCAACTAGAGTTTGAAATGTTTCGAAGTGAAAGAAACGAAAAAAATGAATTTATCGATGGCAAATTTTACGCCAAGATGAACAACAATCCATTTAAAATTTATGTAAAAAATGAAAAGCCAAAAAAAGGAGCTGAAATATTGTATGTACAGGGAGAAAATGACAATAAAGTATTATTGAATACAAACTCTTTCCCATACGTAAGTTTATCATTAAATTCACAAAACAGTCTATTACTTTCAGGTGGACACCATTACATAAAAGAAGCAGGGTTTGGAAAAATTTCTAAAATATTAAACTTTGACATGGAAAAGTTCCAAGACAATTTTTTAAAAAAAATTAGCTACGAAGGAATTTATAACTGGAATAACAAAAAATGTTACAAAATAAGAATAGAGTATGAGGATTACCAACCAATAAATTATTACGCAAAAAAAGGGGAAACATTATATGAAATATGCGAAAACAAATTAATCAACATTGCAAAAATCAAAGAACTTAATCCAGCTTTAGATATTTCTAAGAAACTTACAGACAATCAAGAAATAATAATAACCAATCATTATTTTAAGATATTGGTTCTATATATTGACTTAGAAAACTACTTTCCAATATATCAATTAGTTTATGACGAAAATGGACTTTATGAAAAATATATTTATACAAAATTAGTCATAAACAAATTAATTAAAAATGAGGAATTCAACAGAGATTATAAAGACTATAATTTTTAATGAAAAATAAAAAAAACAGAATTATAAAATTTATATTCGCGTATGCAAATACAAATTCTCAAGTCTAAAATACATCGAGTAAAAGTTACAGGTGCTGATTTAAACTATATAGGTAGTATTACTATTGACAGAAATCTCATGGAAGCATCCAATATAATTGCTGGCGAAAAAGTACAAGTAGTTAATATTAATAATGGAGAACGTATCGAGACTTATGTAATTCCAGGTAAAAAAGCAAGTGGTGAAATTACTCTAAATGGACCTGCAGCAAGAAAAGTAGCTAAAGGAGATATTGTAATAATAATAGCATATGCCACTATGGATTTTGAAGAAGCTAAAAGATTTGAACCATCGGTAATTTTTCCAAATGAAACAGATAATTCATTAACCTAACGAACACCGAAAAACTACGTATTTTCAAGAAAAAATAAATACAATTAAAATCTATCTTAAATTAATTTAATGAAAAGAAGAGATTTTGTAAAATTAAGTAGTTTAGGTACCACAGCTATTATTCTAGATGGATGTAAGACTAAAGACAGCTCAGAGAAAAAACAAATAGTCTATCCAGTTGCTGGAGAAAATATAAAAGTCATTTCAACATGGAATTCTGGAATAGAAGCAAATAAAGTTGCTTTTAGAATATTGGAAAACAATGGATTGGCACTAGATGCGATTGAAAAAGGGCTAAATATTACAGAATCAGATTTAGAAAATACGAGTGTTGGAATTGGAGGATTGCCAGATGCTAATGGAGAGGTAACATTAGATGCTTGTATCATGGACCATGAATTTAATTGTGGATCTGTTAGTTATTTAAAAAATATTGAAAATCCAATTTCAGTAGCTAGAAAAGTAATGGAAGACACTCCTCATGTTATGCTTAGTGGTAAAGGTGCCTATGATTTTGCAATACAGAAAAAATTTAAACACAAAGAATTACTTACAGAAAGCTCTAAACTAAAGTGGGAAGAATGGAAGCAAGAAAATAAAAATGTTCTTCCTGCAATTAATCATGAAAATCACGATACTATCGCTATGATAGCTTTGGATGGAAAAGGAAATTTATCTACTGGATGTACTACTAGTGGATGGGCGTATAAATTAGCAGGGAGAGTTGGTGATTCCCCAATTATTGGCGCTGGTGTTTATTCTGATAATGAAGTAGGTGCAGCATGTGCAACTGGGCTCGGAGAAGCAATAATTAAAATTTGTGGAAGTCATGCTATTGTAGAATTAATGAGAAATGGATCAAGTCCACAAGAAGCTTGCAGAATTGCTATTGAAAGAATCAAAAAATCAAATAAAGATTTAAAAGACTTACAAGTTGGGTTTATTGCAATGAATAAAAAGGGAGAAATTGGATCATATAGCTTATATTCAGGTTTTAATTATGCCTATCAAGATGCGCAAGAATCTAAACTTATTGACAGCAAATACGATCTTGAATGGGAAGAATAAATGGTATTTAATTGCTTCTATTTTATTTTTACTAGGTTGCCAACCATCCTCTAATAAAAATTCATTTAATCCCAAAACATCTGTTATTCCGATGCCTACTCTTCTGGAGAAGAAAGAGGAATTCTTTGAAGCAAAGTTTTTAAACAATAAAGATGATTTTAAGATTAGAGAATTTGAATTGTTTAAAAAGCAACTTAAGAACTACTTCCCTAAAAAGACAATTTTCTCAAAATCAACAAGTTCTAAGAATTTTGAAATTAAAATTGATGAAACTATTGATGAAGATGCTTCCTTTTATGAATTGTCAATTGGACAAGAATTTATAGTACTTAAAGGTGGGAAAAAAGGAGTTTTTTATGGTTTACAGACTCTGTTTCAGTTAATTGTCTTGAATTACGATAGTATTTCAAATTCTATTAGACTGCCCTGTCTAGAAATAAAAGACCAAAACTCGTTTGAGCACAGAGGATTTCTTATGGACTGTTGTAGGCATTTCTTCCCGGTTAAAACAATAAAAAAATACATAGACTTATTAGCTATCTATAAAATGAATATTCTACATTGGCATTTAACAGAAGACCAAGGTTGGAGAATAGAAATTGATAAATATCCAAAATTAAATACTGTTGGATCTTGGAGAGAAGATTCAACTGGAAAATATGGCGGATTTTACACCAAAAAAGAAATTAGAGAAATTGTAAAATACGCCAAAGAAAGATATATAGAAGTAATTCCAGAAATAGAACTTCCTGGACATTCTCAAGCTGCAATAGCTTCCTATCCATTCTTGTCTTGTGAATCTAAACAAATCCAAGTGGCTAATTCTTGGGGAGTTTTTAAAGATATTTATTGTGCTGGCAACGATTCAGTTTTTATATTTCTCGAAGATATTTTTCAAGAAATAACTGAGCTATTTCCTAGTAACAGAATTCATATAGGAGGAGATGAAGCTCCAAAATTTAGATGGGAAAATTGTGAAAAATGTCAGAAAAGAATGGCCCAAGAAAATCTTAAAGATGAACACGAGCTACAAAGTTATTTTATAGAAAGAATTGCCAAAGATTTAGAAAAAAAGAATAAAAGTATTATTGGTTGGGACGAAATAATTGAAAGTAAAATTAATAGTGATGTAACTATCCAATCCTGGAGAGGATTTTCTGGCGGTATCCAAGCAGTAAAAGAAGGGAAGAAAACCATTATGTCTCCAACCTCTCATTGCTATTTTGACTATGATATTAATAGTATTGACTTAGAAAAAGTTTATACTTTCAACCCTATTCCATCTGAATTAGACTCTTTGGAAAGTGAACTAATTATTGGAGGAGAATGCAATCTATGGTCTGAAAGAATACCTAGTGAAAAAGAGTTAGATAGAAAAACCTTTCCTAGATTATTAGCAATGAGTGAGGTTTTGTGGACGTATAGAAAAGATAAATTTGAGAATTTTCAAAATAGAGTTGAAGATCACTACCCTGTTTTAAGTCGGCTTGATGTGGATTATGGAACTGAATCCAGCCCAGTTAGGTTGTATTCAAAAATAAATAATAGAAAAATTAAAGCTGTTGTAGATTCAAAAATTAAAAATTTAGAGTTCACCTATCAATGGAATAATGAAGAAGCCAAACCAATTAAGAAAAATGGGGAAATAGAAATAGCTAAGTCTGGTGAATTAATCCTTCAGGCATACAAAAATGGTAAAAAGTATGGAGATCAAAAAGTAGAAAAATTTGCTGTCCATTTAGGATTAAATTCAAATATAGATTACCAATATATGTATAGTTTAAGCTATCAAGCAGAAGGATTATCTTCTCTTATTAATGGAAGATTGGGGAGTTTAGACTTTAAAGATGGTCAATGGCAAGGGTTTTCAGGAAAAAACCTAGATGTGATTCTTTCTCTAGACTCACTTACCAGCATTAATAAAGTCTCTATGAATTTTTACCAATATATTAACTCTTGGATTGTTGTTCCTAGCTACATTTCTATAATGAGTTCTAAGGACTCTCTAAATTGGGAAATTATTAAATCTGTAGACTCTATTGGTGAAATAAGAAAAAGAGGCAAATTTATAAGTAGTATATCCTTTGATAGTTTAGAAACAGATGCTAAATACTTAAAAATATTTGCCAAAAACTATGGAAAACTTCCTTCTTGGCACGAAGCTGCTGGTGCTGAAAGTTGGCTGTTTATTGATGAAATTATTGTAGAATGATTTTAGAAGCTTGTATATCTACAATTAATGGCTTAAAGGCCGCTCAAAAATTTAGTCTAGACAGGGTTGAAATTTGTAAAGATTTGCATTTAGAAGGCCTTACTCCATCTCAAGAACTTCAGTCTATTGCCCATGGTTTATATAATGGGTTAAGATATGTAATGATTAGGCCACATAACAATGGTTTTCAATACAATCAAATAGAAATCAAAAAAATGAAAAAATCTATTGAAATAGCAAATAAAAATGGAGCTCATGGAGTAGTTTTTGGAGTTTTAAATGAACACAAAATTGATTTTAAAAAAAATGAGGAATTAATAAAGATTGCAAAAGATTTAAATCTCAAATGCACTTTTCATAAAGCATTTGACCAATGTCAGAATATTGAAAAAAGTTTGATAGAATTATCTGAAATAGGATTTGACTGGGTCCTTACTTCAGGCGGAGAAAAAAATGCAGAATTAGGTCTTAGTAATTTAAGAAGACTAACCTCAATAAAAAATAAAAAGATAAAAATATTAGCAGGAGGAGGAATTTCTGAAAAAAACTGTACAAAGTTTTTAGATATTGGATTAGGTGGAATTCATTTTAGTATTGATAAAAACAAGAAAATTGATAAAAATAAAATAAGTTCTATCTTAGAAAAACTAGCATTATAAAATAGTTATTTCGTCAAAAAACAACCAACTAGTTCCACCACTTCCAAGATGCCATTCAGGACATTTTCCATAGTTTTCTGCTCTAACTTTTATATATCTAGCCTCTACGGGTGTTTTTAATTTTAATTCAAACTGCTTTATAATAGATTCAGAGGAATTATCAGAAACAGAGTGCATTAAATTCCCAATAGGTTTAAATATTTTTCCATCTTTGGAAGCAAGAAACTCTACTTTTTTAGGGAGCCAAATCCATGAGCGAACATCTTGAATAGCTCCAATGTTTAAATAAGTAACTGGCTCTTTAGAACCTAAGTCTACTATAGATTCAAAATCCTCTCCATAAAACCCTTGCCATCTTCCAGTAAGATAATTATTTGGGCCTCTTAGACCATCCACCAAAGCATCTTTACCACCAGCATCGTACTGGTTACTGAAACTTGTTTCAAGACTTATAGATCTTTTTTTATTAAATTTTAGAAAATAAGCAGACTCTATTTTACTTTTCTTGTTTCTAAAACTTGAATAACAATAAATAGTATCTGTATTGTATAAATAAAAAGGAGAAGTATATAAAGTATAATCGGTTTGATTGGATTTCTTATAAAAAATATCTTCTACATTTTTTTTCTCAATTTTGATTTCAATAGAGTCTTTAAAAGTATAAGAAGGAGAAATAATTCTTGGAATTGTTAAAATATTATTTGCTGTGTCAATTGAAGTTTTGTAAAAACTCTCAGAACTCCATTCATCGTTTGGAAGACTAGACTTTTCTATCTTAAGAACACCTCCATTTAAAATCTCATCAATATGAAGATAATTCCGTTCCAAGTTTTCACCGTTTAGAAGTACAGATTTTATATAAATATCAGATGAATTTCCCTCGCCATTACAGATGATTTTAAACTTATTTCCATTTTCTAGGTTAATAGTTACTTCATCAAATAACGGCGTATTTATTATATAATATGGATCTCCAGGGTTTAGATCAAATATTCCAATGGAACTCAGTACATACCATGCAGACATTTGTCCACAATCTTCGTTTCCAACAATTCCACTTGGTTGAGCAGAATACATTTCGTTCAAAATTTTGTTGACCATCTTCTGTGATTTGGACGAATTTCCAATCATGTTATATAGATAAGCCATGTGGTGACTTGGTTCGTTTCCGTGAGCATACTGCCCAATTAACCCTGTAATATCGGCTTGTTGCCTGCCTGCTAAAGTAGAATTGACCGTAAATAATTCATCTAGTTTATTTTCAAAACGTTCTTTTCCCTGGTGAATATTAATTAATCCTTCTACGTCGTGAGGAACAAAAAAACTATACTGCCAGGAATTGGCTTCGGTATAATTATAGTTTACTTCAGAAGCAATAAATCCAGATTTCCAATTTCCATTTGTTTTTGGTTGCATCAATCCCGAATTTAAATTGAAAATATTTTTGTAAGATTGCGCTCTTTCAACATAAGAATCAATGGTAGATGTATCGTTGAAGATTTGCGCCATTTTATAGATACACCAATCGTTGTAAGCGTATTCTAAAGTTTTAGAAACTGATTCCGGCTCTTGGAATGAAGAAATATACCCTTTGTTTTTATATTCAGGTATTCCCAATTTTTCTCTATTGGATATTTCTTTCATGGCTAAATATAGTTTTGGATAATTTTCAAAATCTATAGATTTTACATAAGCATCTAAAATGACAGAAACCACATGATAACCTATCATACATCCAGTATAATTGGCGCATAATTCCCAGATTGGTAATTGTCCACCAAACTGGTATTGATTTAAAAATGTATTGAGAAATAATGCAGTTTTTTTTCTTTCAATAAGATTATAAAGCGGATGAGTAGATCTAAATGTATCCCACAAAGAAAATACAGTGTAGTTTGCAAGACTATCGTTATGGACTTGCATATCTGTTGCTCTATAATCTCCATTAACATCGCTTACAAGATTGGGAGCTATCATTGAATGGTAAAGAGCGGTATAAAATATTTCTTTTAAAGAATCGTTATTAGAAGATATGTCAATTTTTGAAAGTGCTTTATTCCACTGGTTTTTAGAACTTGATAAATATTTGTCAAAATCCCAATGATTTGCTTCAGACAATAGATTTTCTTTTGCATTTTGGGAACTTACTACAGATACTCCTACTTTAACCATAATTTGATTGTTAGGTAAATCATTAAAGCTCAAAAATAATTTTGTTGGGTTCTCTTTATTATAGGTAGTATCAAATTTCTCTGAGAACACCATATGGAAATAAAAATGTTGCTCGTCTGCCCAGGATTTCGAAATTCTTTTTCCTGATATTTCACTAGAATTAAGAACTTCAATATCCCAATCCAATAAAATATCTCTATGTTCCAAATCCAAAACAATAGCTGGGTTTTTTGTAGTATCGGAAAATGAATATTTGTGAATCCCAACTCTTTTTGTAGTTGTTAATTTACAATCAATCCCGTATTTATTTAAGTGAACTTGGTAATATCCTGAAGACGCAGTTTCTTTTTCTTTAGAAAATTTAGATGAATAATTTTTCTCATTACTATTTTTATAGCCGTTGTTAAAGCACTTTTCACCCATTGTAGGCATCAGTAACAAATCACAATAGTCTCCAATTCCTGTTCCACTTAAATGGGTATGACTAAATCCAAAAATTACAGAATCTGAATAATGGTATCCTGAACAACCGTCCCAACCTTCAATTCTGGTGTCTGGACTTAATTGAACCATTCCAAAAGGAGATGTTGCACCTGGAAAAGTATGGCCATGAGCACCAGTTCCTATAAATGGGTTAACGTATTTGGCATTCTCTAAAGGCTTGTCACTACAACCAATTAGAATAAAACTGAAAACTAATAATTGAAGATTTTTCATTTATTATCCTATTTAATAAAGTTTAAAAAATGAATAAAAAAAGTATCCTAATCATTTAAAGATAGTTTCTTGTTAACTAACCATGCGAAGAAAGCCAAATAAGCAAAACACAATGCGCAAACAACATAAGAAGCGTGCATACCTATAATGTCTCCTAACTTACCTTGCAAAGGTGGAATGATAGCACCACCTAGAATCATCATAACTAAAAAGGCAGACCCTTGAGAAGTGAATTTCCCCAAACCATTTAAGCTTAAAGCAAATATAGAGGGCCACATAATAGAACAAAATAGTCCTCCACTCAAAAAAGCAAAAATAGCGACTCCGCCAGTAGACATTAACCCAATAGTCATAGCTATAACACCCAATATTCCAAATATTTTTAAAGTAGGTGACGGCCTGTCTTTTCCTATAAAGAAGCCAATAATTTGAACAGCAACACAAATTGCAAAAACAAAAAGGTGCTTGACTTCAAATCCAGAAATAAAATTAAGGCTAAGAACAACCCCAAATGCAATGTAAGGAACAAGTACCATTAGTATTTTCTTCATTCGACTTGAAGGGTTAAATACCGCTATAGCTCCAGTCCATCTTCCAATCATTAAGCCACCCCAATACATTGATATATAAGGTGCTATTTGGCCATCTGTCATACTTCCAAAATCGGATAATTTTAAAAGCGCGCCTAAATTACTTTGTATAGAAACCTCAACCCCTACGTAAGTGAAAATCGCCAACATTCCTAAGACTAACTGAGGGTATTGCATAGCTCCCCAACCAGTTGACGATCTCTTTGCTAATAAATTAGAAAAGAATAAAGTCAAGACTACCGAAAACATGGCCAGTATAAGCCATAGCATTCTTTTATGCTCCAAAGGCGCTTTAAGTCCTCCGTCTCGATCTCCATTTTTCAACTTCCTTCCAAAAATTATATCATCAATAGAAGAAATCTTTTTGGATTCTTTTGGGAAGAACTCATTTAATTCTTTTTGCTTAACTTTTCTTTGCTCTGCGGTTAATTTTTCTTCTTTTATATTTGGGAAACTCGCTTGATTCGTGTTTTTATATTGCTCTAATAACTTTTCCTCAACTGCTTCTTTTTCTTTTTCTAATTTCTCAATCTTCTTTTGATCCTTGTGGTTATAACTTGAAAAAATTGGAGTAAAACAAATAGCAACTAAAATCGTTAAAATCGCCAAGGATGTCATGGCTTTCTTTGCACCATGAAATTCTGAATCCGCTTTACCGTCTGGTAGTTTTTTAGAGAAAAAAAACAAAGCTGCCGCTGCTAGGAACAATCCACCAACGGCCATATAGAGATATTGGACTTTAGCCAAGGTTAAATTCCCCGCTTCGATTTCATCTTTTAGACTAATATCTGCTTTTGCAGCAGTTCCAAATAAGATTAACGTAACAATAATGGGGCCGATGGTTGTTCCTAAAGAGTTTACGCCACCCGCAAGATTTAATCGATGTGAACCCGTTTCAGGCTCTCCAAGAAGGAGTGCAAATGGATTTGCCGCTGTTTGCTGTAAAGAAAAGCCCAGACCCACAATAAATAAGGATCCCAAAACAAAACCAAAAGCAGATGAATCTCCCGATTCGGCGCCTGTTACTGCCATAATCATTGCTCCCGCTCCAAAAGCAGACAAAATCAATCCATATACAATTCCATTTCTTAGCCCCCACTTGTTCATGATGTCTGTTCTGGCAATACTTGAAAACATAAAGAGCAACAAAGCTCCTATAAAATAGGCACCATAAAATGCAAATTCAATCAATTGACTTTGAAATTGATCCAAACTAAAGTATTCCTTGCAGAATCCAAGAAAAACTGAGTTACCAGCTGCAATAAAACCCCAAAAGAAAAAGACTGTAGTTAATGTGAATAAGGCACTTTGATTAGTTTTAGATTCCATTTAAATTTATTTTATTTAAAAAAACAATAATTTAATTGAAATACCATCATAATTTGGCTGTAATTCAAAATCAAATCCTAATTTTTTTCATTTGTTTAATTTATATCTGTCTTTATTAAACAATATGATTAATAAATCTTTAA
>Ga0209534_10004622_pt1 | contig 12572 bp, 8 predicted proteins | sample COG_07_FD_184751 | JGI IMG/M metagenome (GOLD analysis project Ga0209534, IMG submission 184751) | Pelagic Microbial community sample from North Sea - COGITO 998_met_07 (SPAdes) (version 2) | ecosystem: Environmental > Aquatic > Marine > Neritic zone/Coastal water | place: Helgoland, sampling... | reverse complement strand
ATAGACAATTGCTTCAAGTTCCGGTTCTTCGTTTTTTCATACAAGTCATCAATATTGACTTTTCCTACAGATTCTTCTTCATTGGCATACAAAAAGACAGACATGACAAAAAATACTATACTGTAGAAGAATAAATAAGTACTTCGTTCAAAACGTAAATAAATAGTTTGCATTATAAAAATACAAAATGATTGAACATCTTGTATTTTCCGGTGGAGGAATCGTAGGATTCGTCTATTTAGGAATCATGGAATATTTGTTATTCCATGGACATGTTGATCTGTCTACAATCAAAACCTATCACGGTACTTCTATAGGTACTCTTTGTTGTGTATTATTCGCAATGGACTATACTGTAGAGGAAATCAAAGAGTATGTGGTCAACTACAATTGGGCTAAACTTTTTGATTTCAATATATCCACTATTATCGAAGCATTGCGGGTCGGTGGAATGTTTTCCATGGATAAAATACAAAAGGCATTTGGGCCATTTTTATATGGCAAAGACATGACATTCAATACGACTCTACAGGAATTCTACAATGTTACCCAAAAAGAAGTCCATTTTTACATGACCAATTTAACGACATTTGATTTAGTCGATGTGTCGCATAAAACACATCCAGATTGGACCATTATAGAGGCCATATATGGCTCATCGGCAATCCCTATAGTATTCCAACCTTTGAAAAAAGATGACCAATATTATATTGACGGGGCTATTTTTGCGAATTATCCGATGAAACAATGTCTCGATTATGATTACGATCCTTCTACAGTATTGGGAATGGTTTTACTTTTTGATATGGAAAAAAATAGTGCGAATCGAAAACAAAATTCGGAATATTTATTGGTGGATTATTTAGTAGAATTGCTATTTAAATCTTGGTATCGTATTAGTTACGACAAATGGGTTAAAGATCCTACTATAGAAAATCAATATGGTGCTTATATGGAATTGTCGTATTCGTCCATTTCATTGGCATTGAATTCCAAGCAAGAACGCGAACGATTGATTGTAAAAGGTGTGGGTATCGGTGCCGAAGTAATTGAAGGAAAAATCCAAAGTCAATTGGATGACGTGTCAAAAGATAGCGACGCGTCAAAAGATAGCGACGCGTCAAAAGATAGTGACACCAATTCAAAGGACGTCTTCGACGAATTGCTCTAAAGCATTGGTTGATACTTTGGCATCGAATTCAATGACCTGATCATCTTTGATCATTTTTATGGTGGGATATCCTTCGATTTTGTATTTATCGGCATAGTCTTTGGCTTCTGTATAATTTGGATTGCCTTCAGTCAAATCCATTTTCCTACATCGTACTCTACGGCCTTTTACCGTTTTTCCGTGATAAGCATTGCTGAAGTCAGTCCATGGTGCTTGTGCTTTTTTGCAATGAGGACACCAATTGACGGTGAAAAAAAGGATTTCTACATCACTACCTACGGCATTTCCAGGAGCATTGGGTACGTCTTTTCGTTTTTGTCTTTGTTCCAGAGAGCCACCATTGTTCTTCAATACGCGATACGTACCGAATGCTAAAGCAATGACTAATAGTAATAACCAGATATACAATTTCTTCGGATTCAAAAATTCAAAAAATTTGGCAGTAAACGTTTTGGCCATATTGTGTTATGTGTTTTTCCTACTGTAGGTAACTATATATACTAAAGTAGATTTAATATATTTAGCAAAATAAACACAACCTATTTGTTGTAGTTGATGTTGATAGAAAATTAAGAAGACGAAAAATATATATACATACAATATACCTCTTGAAAGTTATAATGAGTGGTTTTTTATTACAACTGGGAGATATTATACGGATTATATCTCCTAAAGACCCCGATTACCACGGAAAGACATTTTTCGTGTATTACTATGATCCCAATGGTTTCCTGGAATTGGTCCATACTACTTCCATGCAAATCAAAACCATCCCATTGAAACAAGGGGCAAGTGACCTAATGGGTCAATGGGAAAGTATCGAATTGTGTAGTAGGGCAATGCATAGGGGATTTGCCAGACAAAACGGCCTTTTACCCGGATCATGGGTAGAATTGGAATTCCACGGCGATGTACGGGAAATCATTACTGCTAAAATTCAACATTTAGAAGAAGATATGATTACATTATTGACCCATCCACAAGGAAATTTATATTACTTGGACTTTGCCTACAAAGGCATTCCCAAAAACATCCCTCTACGGGGCATTTGTTTATGCAATCCTCCTAAATCTTATCAAGGAACCGACCCTACCGACGACAAGTTTGCTAAAGAAAACGAAAAAGCACAACAAGAACAACTGGAACAACAAGAACAACTGGAACAACAAGAGCAAGAGCAACAAGACGAAGGGTCCCCCGATGGAATTACTGTAGAAGATAGTGTAGTGGAAACGACTACTCCGTCCGGGGAAATCGAAATTATTGTTCCCGATGACGTTTCCATGGAAGAAGACTATATGCAAGAATTGGAAAATGAAGCCTCGCATGCTTTGAAAGACCACATTGTCGATATTACGGATTCCATCGGTGTTCGCAAAACACCCGGATTATTACGTGTACAGTACAATGTCGATGTCCAAATGAACGACCTTTTAGAAAGTTTAGTGTATTCCATTCCGGAAGAAGAACGTACGCGATTGGTGATGAAGAACATTTACAATCACCTTGAACGGTTCCGCGAGTTGCGTGATTTGTATTCCGTCAAAGATCAATATGGTAAAATACAAGGACCTCTTGTTCATGAGAATCCTAAATTGCACAAACCTTTATTGGAGACATATATTCCTACAGTAAATCGTGGGATTCATTCGGGATTCTTATTGGGTTCTTCGTACGTTGAGAAAAAACTCTATCCAAATACCGATGACCGTGCTGAAGATATTCAAAATGACGAATTTTTGCGCATGTTGGCTCATGAAAACGAGATTGTAAATGAGTTTTATCAAAAAGATCCCACTGGTGTCATTGACGGTTACATTCCCTATCAACAAATGCTTTCCAAATTGGGGAAAACGTATTGGAAACCGTATACAACGCCCAATGCCGATTTGTCGCAATATCCTACTGTCAATACTCAACACGATATCGATATAGTTGCTGGCAACAAGAGTGAAATACAACGTGTCCATGGTCCTTCGTTTTTCAGTAGTAGGAAAAGTCCGCTTATTCAATCCATGTCATCGGAATCCATTCCAATAAATGGAACTTATTTGCTCCCGGAGAAATATTTGTACGATGTGAACAATGCGCATATACAAAGTAGTATTTTACAAAAGTGCCATTATCGTACACCATATTTGTACTTTCTACTGACACCGAAAAATACCATTACGATTCCGTTGAATGGAGAATCCATTGAAAAACGATTAACGGCCGAAAAAAATGAAAATATCATATACCCCCATGAAAAGAAAGTTGTATATGTAAAATTGCAAAACGATGCATTGTACGAAAATCAATTGCCCGATTTATTGCGGTGTGTTATTCCCAACAGTTTTGCCTTGATTGAAAAGTACAAGGACAAGAATCGAGAGAAATATTCTCTACAGTCTTATTTAGCCGGTTTCCGTGTATACGAATATACAAATGGGAATGTCCCCTTTACTGCCATGAAAATGGTCCAATATCATTTGCGGGATAACATTCGTCGGTATTACGAAGATGCTAAAGTACAAAAAATGGCCTTGAATGAATATTTAATTCAAACCAATTCCACTTATACGGACAAATTTGTGGATACGTATTTTGATCGAGTCGAACGGCCTAAATATCGCCATATGATGGGTCAAGCATATCGTCTCAAAATTCAAAATGATCGAGACAAAGGAATTCAAGTCGGCAATCAGCGAAATATATTGACACGATTATACGCGTACGATGATATGCAAGTGTTTGCCCATTTGTTGCTCTTACAAAATATCGAACTGATTACTCCATCCATACAAAGTACTTTTGTAGAGCCACGTCACTTTTACGACAACAATCAAAAAGCCGTAGCCAAACAATACGATTCCATCCAATCTATGCAAAAGGACAACGACATACGCGACCTAAAGTACGACGAAAAATACGACGGAAACCAGTATTCGATTATGGACCAGTACAAGAAAATAAAAGGAACCATGACACCGGAACAATTCCAAGATTTCGTGGCCAATGATTTGGCAGAACGCCATGGTTGTTCCATACAAAATACCGCCACACTGGCTGGAGAATTAATCCAGGGATATAAAGTGGTCAAAGATGGTGATTATGCATTGTTGGAAATGAAACCGACCTTGCCACAAGGAGTATCCGAATGCAATTTCACTGAAACGGAAAAACAAGAAATCCAAGTCGAAGCCCAGATCCGGAAAATACAGAAATATTTCCGTCGTGATCACAATACATGGGTATACGATCCAGATGTAGATAGTTCTTCCTTTGCGAAACCAAATGATTTGACATGCAATGATTTGAAAACCACACCTTCTACAGTAAACCAAGATATCTTGAAAAAATACGGGCAATCTACCGAAGAAATCCAGAAAAATGTCGTCAAAGCCATTGAGAATAAAAAGAAACAATTGGACAAAATGGTGGAAAAACGCACTAGTCAACAAGATTTGTTCGATGTAGAACATTACTTAATGGCAATGGAAGTCGACGATACTGACCGTATTGTGTCTCCCTATCAAGAACAATTGGATTTAATCCGCAATCCACAAAACGATTTCACATTGACACAGGAAAATATCCGTAAATTCCGACATACATTTTGTCGCGATCCTATGGTAGAAGAAAATCAACATTGGTTCTACTGTAAAGAAACGTCCATTCCATTATTACCACGCTTTGAATTTGAATTGGCCAATGCATTTTACCGGGGACATTACGAAGAAACACTGCACACCATGAAAAAACAGGCAAAACGCATGGACGGATATTATTATGAAATTCATACCGGACGTGTATTGTGTATGATGGATTTCGCCGATGAGACAATGGCTTTTGATAATAATGATTTTATGGAGGACGACGACAATGTCAATTCCTATGATAAAAATGCCTTTGTAGACGAGATTGAAGTCAATCACTCGATTTATCAAACCATACATGAAAGTAAATTGTACGCCGATCCACAAATGCGAAAATGTCTCCACATTTTGAAAGCCGTATGCAAAAATCTGTACATACCCGTGGACAAAATCGAACATGTTGCCATGGATTTATGCGGGAAATTCTTGCTCAATGAAAAAGTCTTTATACCCCGAGAGAAATACGAACAAGCATTGGCTGTAAAAGAAGCCGCGGAGAAAAAGAAAGACAAGGACAAAACGCGAAAGGCATTGAAATACGACGAGTTTTATTATTCTCTACTGTTGTATACCGTCGTATGCTCGACTTTGATTTCCGTACAAACATTGACTCCTTCGCTAAACATTCGCCGTACATTTGGACAATGTACAAAAGAATTCGGCGGTTTTCCATTGGAGAAAGACAGTGCACAAGACGGGTCGATTGTGTACATTTCGTGTGTATTGCGTACCATGCGTACGGATGCGTATCCTTGGAAAGTGATTTCCAAAACCAAGGGAAAATTGGAACGGAAATTAATGGGTCATTTAACCGATGTCATTTTACAAAATGCCGATGTACAAGAATTGTTGACCGAAAAACGCGCCTATCTTGAACACGAAAAATCGACACAAGACGATGCCGTAATCACGGCGGCGGAATCTCTCCGGGTTCGGCATTCTTGGCCTCGTTTTTTACCACCGGCTGAAATTTCCATATTGAAACATACCGATACCATAAAACCCATTACAAGTACTATACACGAAGCATTTGAAAAGGCTCTTCGTACAGGAGACCCAGCCCAATGGAATTATTACGGCATGTATTTAGGCAAATCTTTCTTGTTTTCTCTCGGTATTGCCGAAATGATACATAAGACTGTACAAGAAAAAGGACAAATACTCGGCGTCAATAGCCCATTTCCTGTACTGGAAAACACGTGTTGCAATGAATTGAATCAGTCACATAATCCAGTGCAATATTTCAAAAATGAAAACGATAGCATTAAACTGTACATCAACAATGTCTCTAAGATCAATGGATATTTGGATAAAACCTGGAAAGGGTTGTCATATTCGCAAATGATGGTTTCGTATCACCAGCGAGCCAGTCCCAATCAACAAGAAACGCCCAATATTTTTTGTCTCTACAATGATGTTTTGATGTACAAGACCTATATTCGATACTTGAACCTGGATTCTACAATAAAACCCATTCCGGAATTTTTGAAAGTCTTTTTAGCCGAAAAACCACCGGAATACGATAAAAATAGTTCCATTGAAGAAAAAATACACTTGTTGAAACAAAATCAACATGCATTGAATTTGAAACAGTTTACCTCTATTATGACCAGTGTTTACAAGAAGAATATTGTAAAAGTGATTCAACCTATAGAAGTGCAACACAAACAAGCCGTATTGAATTCATGGGAGGATTGGAAACGGTGTATAACGGAAACGTTGCCCAATGAATCCACCATGACTGAAGAACAAAAGAAGTTGTATCATCCTGTACAAAAAATAAAAATGTTGTTGGAAACTTATTTTGAGAGAAATCCCAGTGGTCTTTCTACGACTACTGCTGGACAAACAGAAGATTCAAAAGAAGAAGCCACTGATGACGAGAAAGTACAAGGTCAAGAAGAAATGCTGGTGGATTTACATAATGGACTCATTATTGAAACGCGAAATATGAAAGAAGCCTTGTACGAGAAAATAGGAGAATACGTGGATTTAAAACGGTTTTCGCAGTATTTCAAACCATTGAATCAACCAGTCGGATTGGGTGGTATTCCAGACAATACACCTTTGACTTGTTTTGAAAAATGGGCCAATGACCCCAATGTATCCTATTTGGATTTAGCCCGTATTTTGAAGAATTATTTGTACTATTTAACCGTCGTAATTCCATCGGGCATCCTTCATGCCAAAACAGAATCCCATTTCAATGCAAATTCGTGGTTCTTCAATAAAAGCGACAAGGAAAAAATGAAAGACGTGGTGGATGAACGATACAATGGACTGAATACCTATACAAACGATGCCATAATGAAACAAATCATCCAATCTCTACAGTCATGTTGGAAAACCATTTATTCTACAGTAGCATTAATTCACGGATGTTTTCCCGAAGAACACGATACACTGTACAAAGACTATTTGTTATTTTGTCTCTATTATATCTTTTATCGATTGGTCTACGTAGAAGATGAAATCGCCGAACTGATTATTCAAGAAAACGATAATCAAGATAGTATGGATATGATTGAATTCGTCAATAAAGATACCATTGTATACAAATCCTGCTGTTTTCTACGGTATTTACTGAATTTGGATTCTGCTAATCGAAACACTTTTGTACGAAATATTCAAAAGTCGGTTATCCAGTATAGTTCCATTCAAAATAATATTGACAAAATTCGATCCAAAGAAAAAGAGCAAATCCAATTGAACTTTAGAGAGAACAACAAGAAAATATTGGCCGCCGAAAAAGCACTGAAAAAGGTGAAAATGGGCAACTATTATACCGATATTAATTTGTTGAAAAAATACGGAAAACGAGACAAATTCACTAAAGATACGGCTTATTTAAATACAACAGCCGAGCAGAATGAAAACGAGTCTTCCTACAATGAAATGGATGCCATCTGGAATCATATACAAACCCAAGGTCAAGGTGAAACTAGCCCACATACGTATGAAGATTATATGATGGGCGATGGTTTAGATGATGATAATGATGATGCTGAAAATATGGATTACGGTGAAGATGAAAACATGGATTACGATGAGTTATATGAGGCTGGAGACAATGATGGATGGGATATGCTGGAAAAGGAAAACGATTGATAAGATACTTTAGTACAAAATGACCTAGTAAATATCTAACTAATTAGTATAAAAAAGTCGTATCAATACAATACGAAAATGAAAGTAATACCTCGTAAATTATTGAGAAATTACAAGGTTTATTTTGCCATATTGTATTTTTTCTTGTTATTTGGTCTGTTTCATTTTGTGAAACCGGCATTTGCTTATATGCCAGATGGATCATTTAGACCATTTGGGGTGGGATACAAACATAAAACCGTGGTTCCTATCTGGCTCGTAGCAATTAGTTTAGCCATTTTGAGTTATTTGTTTGTATTGTGGATATCGAATTCAGCGCTTATTTGAATTTATTTTTATACTATACGATTGATATAGTACAAAATAAAATTATACCAGACACCTGACTGTAGAAACAAAAAAAGAATCACCGACGACAAATGCGATTTGATATACCCGATTCGATACCCAAATTAATCGATTCCAATACCGGTTATTATTTGTACAGTACATTAAAACAATGCCATGAAAACCGGGTTATGTTGTATTCCAAGATTTTCAACACAATTATAGTAGTGGCGTTTATCATTATAGCATCCATTATTTTATACTTGTGTTTTCACCGGAAAAAAACGACCCAAGAAATACAAAATGATATGATACAGGACCAACGGATCATTTTAGAGAAAATCAAATCTCTCCAATTGCAAAAACAAAATTATTATGAAGAAAATAGCATGACGCATTTGCCAATTACAGGCAATACTATTTAGGCATTCATTGTATAAGACAATAGAAATAATGAGCCAATTGCAAGAAATCCAAGATATATTAGCATCCGTAAAGACATCGAGTATTCAAAGTGATTTCGTATCTTATCTACAGTCTACTTACGGCAAAAATCGTCATTTGTCGGAAATCAGTATTCCTATTCCATTGGTGGGGAATTTGGATTTAGGCGTTTTAGACAAGATGTATCCTACTGTAGAATATTTGTATTTTACTTGCCCCGGTAAATTAACCGGTCTCTACAATATTCCTAAACAAATCAAACATCTATTTTGTTCCAAACAACTTTTAGTCGAATTGCCACAATTACCCGAAAGTTTAGTCGTTTTGAATGTTGCTCATAATTGTCTCTCTAAATTGGATTTATTTCGGTGCCAAAATTTGGAACGAGTGAATTGCGAATACAATCGATTGACTTATATATCGGGATTGCCATCCAGTTTGAAATCCTTGTACTGCAGTCATAACCGATTGACTTATATGGATCTTATATCGGTTCCTAAATTAGAAGTCTTTCATCATCATCACAATCGCCAATTGGTGTTAAAAAATGTTCCCAATACAATACGGGATGGTCTACAGTTTAATGCCCAGGCATTGATAGATCTGTACACCCCACAAGAAGATATACCGAAAGAATACTATGACCAATTGTTGAAATATTTCGATTTAAGACGGGCCTATTTTGAAGAAAAGAAGAAAACGAAAAAATTGCCTAAATGTTATGGCTGTAGAAAACAAGTGGGTATGGTATTTTCCGTTAAAGATCGAAAATATAGTGTGTATTGTGGAGACAATCCACCGTGCTCCTGGAAAATGGAAATACATCGTGGATTTTATCATCCTATACATGAATTATTGGAATCCTATGAAAAAACGGTCGATACCTTGAAAGAATCAATTATACAGCATAAAATGGACGTCATTTTCAATCATATGGATGAGAAAAAAGCACAAGAACTCCATAAAGAAGAAATGGAGGCATACCAAAGTGCACGTAAATTTTTGGATGAAAAAACGGAACAATACGAAAATTATTATTTTTCTACGGACAAACAAGATGATGTAGAAGGAAAACTCAAAACGATTTATGAAAAGTTGGAGCAAGTCAAAACAGCCATTGGTGAGGACAATTTACGGGAAGCAGTAGAAATTGAATACAATGATATTGCCCCGATCTATGAAAATATCCAGAAAACCGATTATGAAGTGAATGAAGTGGATGTGAAGGAGGAAAAAGATGGTACTATTTTGGCACGGTTGAGACAAGAGCCTGTGCACTTTAGTAAAACGGAAATAAAATTATCCTAAGTGTGGGGGCAACCTAAAGGTTTCCCCACACCCCTTCCGGTCAAGGCTTTTCTTTTGGATTATGACCTTTAAATAAACATAAGTCTAAGTTTCGAACCCGCAAAACTGGTTGCTGGATTCTGGTAGTTTTAACCCTTTGTAGGGCCAAACATTACTTATAATTGGCATTACTTAAGCAGACCCACTATATTTTCTACGGAACATCTTTATGAACATTTGGTTTCCCTACTCACTAAAAGATGACATATATAAAACCTGCATTTTGGCCATGTCCTTATATACAGTACAAAATCGTAGTTTTTCTACTGTAATCTAGTCATATATGGACATTAAAAAAGCATGGTGTGTTGCCCTATGTGTTGCTCCCATGTGTTGCCCCATGTGTTGCCCCGTGTCTTGCTCCCATGTGTTGCCCCATGTGTTGCCCCCATGTGGAACGGAGGGAGTTTGAGGGAACCTTTAGGTTCCCTCACCTCAGGAGCAACTATTATAATTGGAAACACCATCCCAATGAACTTTGTTCTCATTTGCCCATGCTTTTTTGTCGCATACTGTAGCAGACTCTTTTGGTTTGTAACCAGAACCATCAGCATCAGTCTCCCAAATCGCATTTTCACTATCTGTGTCAATTGGACTTGGACCTTTATTTAGATGGGTACCACTAGGTTGAACACAAGAACCACTATCACTCACACCCCAACCATCGGGACAAGGACTAGTTTGAGTTGGAAATGCTTTGTTTTTATCTTGATTTTGTAACATAATTCCTACTGCTATCAATGTCAACAATAAAAACAAAAATGCTACAATCAATACAATACTGTAGAATGACATGATTAATTGATTTACGGTATATATTGTTACTGCCGATTTTTTTTGTACTTATTTGGGAAAATGCCTAAAAAAGAAAATCTGTCGGCACTTTATAAGAAAAGATACTCAAAATAAAAAATGGAACCATATCAAAACGGTTGGAAAAATATTCAAAAAGAATCGGTCGGGGTCCAATGGAATCCTCATTTAGGAGCAACGACCAATTCCATTCTTCAATATGATGGATTCAATGGACGCGTCAATTTAATAGACAATAGTAACCCCGATTTACGATTCCAAATGGCCGAAAAAATTGCAGTAAAAAACAAAGCAACTGAATACAGAGATCCTTTAACCGGTCTTCATGAAGATACCCTTTTGTCTAGGGCTTACTTTTCGGAAGAAAACGTCCAGATTCTACAAAACGGTTTGCGCGCTGGTGTATATGAAATGTCCAATCAACAAATCAATGTACCACCTCAAAACATAGACAACCTGAAAATTATTATGCGCAGTATTTATCTACAGTACTCTAAACATTCGCCTAAAGAAAGTATCACCAACCAAATTCGCGATTTGAATCAATATGTACTAGATTATGCCATTCCATCCGTATACAAAGAAGCACAAGGGTATTTGAACTATATTCGCGATCAAAGTACTTTAGTGATGCCATTGGAAAGGGCTAAACAATCTGACCGTGACCATAAGCATTTAGAATGGAAACGATTCTTCTAAATGTATATAAACAATAAACACACGATTACTGTAGAAGAATACGATCAAACTATGTTTCGATTCAAGCATTTACCACAAGTTTGTATGACGTACACAACCCATATGTGTTTATCTTTACGGTTATCGGCTTTGTTTTTCAAAGGCAGTGTACAAGCATTTATTCATGCTTTTATACCCGATGTTTTGACTAAATCATCTTCTACAGTAAATCAAACCGTGACTGAAATCATTGAAGCAAGTGGTTGTCGCAAAGATCCTAAAGATAGTGAACTGTAGAAATGTGATCATGATGAAAAACCAAATAATAGTGAATCAATTGAATTGACTATTATTGATATTTAGAAAAGTGCGAATTTACTTCTTGGAAGAACCTCTTCTCACACTCTTGTTCTTCTTTTTTCGGCAAAAACTTCTCTTGGTACCTTTAGCGATTTTGCATCCCTTGACCTTGGTACATTTTCTACCGGTCTTTCCACGGCACATTGAACTCTTGATTCTTTTTCTGTATGTTTTCTTGGCTGAACTCATGATTCGTATGTATATAATAGGTCTACAGATATTTTTTGCTAAAGGCATATAGAAAGTTTGTCTCTGTTTTCTAACAACAACAATAAAAAAGTATTTTTAAATGGAATTGTCACGCAACCCAATTGATTATTTGCCTAAATACAATACAGATTCGCAAAAATATGAAGACCAATACATTTTCGATTTTCAACATGGTGTGACTTGTCCTTGTACAGGTAACCTTTATATGAGACGGTCTTCGTTTCATTCCCATACAAAAACTCAAATTCACCGTAAATGGATAAACATGCTAAATGAAAACCAATTGAATTATTATCAGAAATCTTTGGATTTAGAGAGAACTGTACGAACTCAACAAGAAATGTTGACAAAAATACAAAATGAATTGGAACAAAAGAAAATCATCATTCGATATTTAGAAAAATCCCTAAAGTCCTCCGAAGAATCATTTAGAGAGAAATCCAATGATTCATCTTCGATGTTGATCGATTTTATGG
>Ga0209534_10004610_pt1 | contig 12593 bp, 8 predicted proteins | sample COG_07_FD_184751 | JGI IMG/M metagenome (GOLD analysis project Ga0209534, IMG submission 184751) | Pelagic Microbial community sample from North Sea - COGITO 998_met_07 (SPAdes) (version 2) | ecosystem: Environmental > Aquatic > Marine > Neritic zone/Coastal water | place: Helgoland, sampling... | reverse complement strand
AGGAGCATTATCTAGCGGAATTGAATTAAACGCCGTACAACGATCTAATCCTGAAATGCAAAAACGTGCCGCCAATGCCGTTCGTGGGATGATTGAAAGTGAAGAAAATTTTATTGTTTCAATTCACGATCATGGCGCTGGTGGACATCTTAACTGCTTGTCAGAATTGGTCGAAGATACCGGGGGTCATATCGATTTAGACCAACTTCCTGTTGGCGACCCTACTCTATCTAACAAAGAATTAATCGGCAACGAATCTCAAGAACGGATGGGTCTTGTGATTGCTGAAAAACATCTTAACTCCTTACAAAAAATTGCCGACAGAGAACGCTCTCCTATGTATACTGTAGGTGATGTTACAGGCGATCATCGTTTTGTATTCGAATCAAAATCAACGGGAAATAAGCCTATGGATTTTAATTTAGAAGACATGTTTGGAAGTTCTCCAAAAACGATTTTAGAAGACAAAACAATCGTTAGAAATTATAAATCTGCGTCTTATGATAGTAGTTTATTTCAAACCTATCTTGAAGCTATTTTAAAACTTGAATCCGTTGCATGTAAAGATTGGCTCACTAATAAAGTGGACCGTTGTGTAGGAGGAAAAGTTGCCAAACAACAATGTGTAGGTCCGTTGCAACTTCCTCTAAATAATGTGGGTGTGATGGCTCTAGATTATTCAAGTCAAGAAGGAATTGCTACTTCTATTGGACATGCACCTGTTGCAGCACTTATTGATCCCAAAGCGGGAAGTCGAGCTGCTATTACAGAAGCACTTACCAATATTGTTTGGGCGCCTTTGAAAGACGGTTTACAGAGTATTTCATTGTCTGCAAACTGGATGTGGCCTTGTAAAAACGAAGGAGAAGATGCACGTTTATACAGTGCAGTTGAAGCGATCTCTGAATTTGCCATTGACTTGGGAATCAATGTACCAACTGGAAAAGATTCACTTTCAATGAAACAAAAATATCCTGACGGAGATGTGGTATCTCCAGGAACAGTTATTATAACGGCTGCAGGAAATTGTAATGCTATATCGAAGGTCGTTGAACCTTTGTTCAAACCCAATGCAGGGCCTATTTATTACATCAATATATCACAAGATGCTTTTAAATTAGGAGGTAGTGCTTTTGGACAAGTTTTAAATACAATTGGATCAGACACACCAAATGTACTAAGTGCTGCTTACGTGAAAACCGTATTTGACACGCTTCAAGAATTGATTCAAAATAATAAAATTGTGGCGGGTCATGACGTTGCTTCTGGCGGATTGATTACTACGTTACTAGAACTATGTTTTTCAGACACTAACATAGGAGCCGATTTGAACTTTAATGCGCTTAATGAAGCTGATAGTATCAAACTGTTGTTTTCTGAAAATTCAGGAATTGTGTTTCAGGCTACTGATACTTCAATTGAAGCGGAGCTTTCTAAAGCCAGTATTGAATTTCATAACATTGGAACGGTTACAAACAAAGCCACTTTAAATATTACAAATGCAGCGGATACATTGGCATTAAATGTCAGTCACTTGAGAGATGTATGGTATGAGACCTCCTTTTTACTCGATCAAAAACAAACTGCTAATGGATTGGCAAAAGATCGATATGACAATTATAAAAACCAACCGCTGAGTTATACATTTCCTCAACAATTCACTGGAAAATTACCTCAATTAAACTTAGAAAACAGGCCAAAAGCGGCTATTATAAGAGAAAAAGGGAGTAATTCTGAACGCGAAATGGCAAACGCTATGTATTTGGCAGGTTTTGATGTAAAAGATGTTCATATGACCGATTTAATTTCGGGACGTGAAACTCTGGAAGATATTCAATTTATTGGTGCTGTGGGTGGTTTTAGTAATAGTGATGTACTGGGTTCTGCAAAAGGATGGGCTGGCGCATTTAAATACAATGAGAAAGCTAATTTAGCACTCAAAAATTTCTTTGACCGTTCTGACACATTATCTGTTGGAATCTGTAATGGATGTCAACTTTGGATGGAATTAGACCTTATCAATCCTGATCATGATAAACATGGTAAATTAACTTACAATGATTCTCAAAAACACGAAAGTGCTTTTACGTCGGTCATCATTCAAAAAAATAATTCGGTAATGCTGTCCTCACTTGAAGGCAGCACATTAGGAGTTTGGATATCGCATGGCGAAGGGAAATTTAAATTACCTTATGAGGAATCTAAATACAACATTGTTGGTAAATATGCTTATGATGGGTACCCACACAATCCAAATGGATCTGATTTTAATACAGCTATGATGTGTGATCGTACAGGGCGTCATTTGGTAACAATGCCTCATATTGAGCGTTCTACGTTTCAATGGAATTGGGCACACTACCCTGAAAACAGAACAGATGAAGTCTCCCCATGGCTAGAAGCTTTTGTAAATGCAAGACAGTGGTTAGAGGCATTGTAATTGTGTAAAATTATTTTAAAGATTCGAATTTGATACTCTTTTAAAAATTAGTACTTTGCATCTTCACAATCTTATTTCAATTCGATGAAACCAATTACTCGACTTTTTGACTTTGCATATTATCAATTAGAGACCCATAATTTAGACGCCGCATTGGTATCTAAAAAAGACGGCGAATGGATAAAAACATCTTCAAAAGAATATATAAATAAAGCCAATGCACTCAGTAGGGCCTTGCTTAAAATAGGCGTTCAAAAAAACGATAAAATTGCTGTTATTTCTACAACCAACCGTACCGAATGGTGTATTGTAGATGTTGGTGTACTTCAAGTAGGTGCACAAAATATCCCTATTTATCCTACAATTTCTTCTGATGATTATGAATATGTTTTAAACCATAGTGAAGCTATCTATTGTTTTGTATCAGATCAAGAAGTTTACGATAAAGTCTTAAAAGTAAAGGGTAACACCAAGCTTAAAAATGTTTTTAGTTTTGATGAAATTGAAGGTTGTGAGAATTACACAAAACTATTAGATCTCGGAGCCGATGAAAGCACACAACCTGAAGTTGAAAAACGAAAGTCAGAAGTTGTACCTGCTGATTTAGCCACCATTATTTATACTTCTGGTACCACTGGAAAACCTAAAGGGGTCATGCTATCTCATTCCAATGTGGTCAAAAATATTTTGGCAAGTATGCCACGACTCCCACTCATGGAGGGCACAACTAGAGTACTCAGCTTTTTGCCGTTGTGTCATATTTTTGAACGGGTCTTGATTTATATTTATCAACACGCAGGCGTAGGAATTTATTTTGCTGAAGGCATCGATAAAATTGGTGAAAACGCACAAGAAATCAAGCCCAACCTGATGAGTGTGGTGCCACGCTTGTTAGAAAAAGTATTTAATAAAATAAACGCTAAAGGCAGCGAGTTAACAGGAGTAAAGAGAGCTTTGTTTTTCTGGGCTATCAAATTAGGCGAACAATACGAACCTTACCAAGCCAATGGATTTTGGTATGAGTTTAAACTTAAAATAGCACGCAAATTAATTTTCAGCAAATGGAAAGCTGCGTTTGGTGGTGAACTTCACACGATGGTTTCGGGAAGTGCAGCCCTTCACCCCCGTTTATCTCGTATTTTCTGTGCGTCTGGAATGATGATTATGGAAGGTTATGGACTTACAGAGACGTCTCCGGTAGTTTCAGTAGGAATGCATGCCAACCAGCATTTCAAAATTGGAACGGTAGGAAAACCCATTTCTAATGTAGAAGTGACAATTGCTGAAGATGGCGAAATTCTCATTAAGGGTCCTAACGTGATGGAAGGGTATTTTAAAGATCCTGAAAAAACAGCAGCAGTGATGAGTGGCGATTATTTCCATACTGGAGATAAAGGTGAAATTGATGCCGATGGATTCCTTAAAATTACAGGACGTAAAAAGGAAATGTTTAAGACTTCTGGCGGGAAATACATCATTCCAACCCTAATTGAAAACGATCTGAAAGAATCTAATTTTATTGAACAAGTAATGGTGATTGGTGAAAACCAAAAAATGCCGGCAGCTTTGATTCAATTGGATTTTGAGTTTATCAAAGAGTGGATCGAACGCAAAAAACTAGATATAGAGACCACACCAGAAGCCATTTGTGCTTCAGAGCTTATTATTGAGCGTATTCAGAAAGAAGTGGACAAATCCAACCAAGGCTTTGGGAAATGGGAACAGGTCAAACGTTTTGAGCTCACTCCAGACGTTTGGTGTATTGAAGGTGGGCACCTTACGCCTACTATGAAAATGAAACGTAGTGTCATTTTTGAGCTCTATAAAGAGTTGGCAGCTAAGATATATACAGACGCCTAAACCCTTATTTTTAAAGCGATTGGCTTTAAATACAAATTTGTTAAAATCACCATTGTCTTTGGATAGGGGTGATTTTTTTTATACGTTTACTGCTGATTTTGACCCCAAATCTAAGTCTTCATAAGCAGCTTGACCGAAGTTTTAGATATTATTTTATTGAACACCATATTGGAAAGGTTCCGATATCCGTCTGATTATGTCGATATTAAGACATAAGAGTATGTTTTAGTATTAAGATTTACGTTTAATAGCTGTAATTTATTAGTTTATTGAATCTCTAAAATACGATTTTTAAAAATCCAAAAGACCTGACTAACAATGATATACATGAAATAATTTCAAAATCAAACAAAATGGAAATATCAATACTAGTACCGATATACAGTAGTTGTGCTCAATTAGAAACACAATAAAATATGTTTTACAAAATAGATAGTATAACTTCAGGAAGCACGCCAACAATTTCTCTTGAGTGCCCTCATTGCGGTCATTTTGGAACCTTTCAACATTTAGGAAGTGACTCAGCAATAAATACGAATGGGGCTACTCATAGTTTTGGACAACGAAAATGTCCTCGACCTCAGTGTAAAGGACATATATTTACTGTGAGTAGAGGAAACAACCTATTAACCTGTTATCCGCCAAAACTAATTTCCTTTGATACTACCAATATTCCTCAAAGAATTCTAGATTCATTTCAAGAGGCAATAATGTGCCACGGAAACAACTGTTTAAAAGCTTCCGCTATAATGCTTCGAAAGACTCTTGAAGAAATTTGTAACGATAAATCAGCAACAGGAAATAATCTATTTAAAAGACTTGAAAATCTCTCGACACAAATAGTACTACCGACCGAACTTAAAGAAGCAATGCAGGAATTAAGGTTGCTAGGAAATGATGCAGCACATATTGAGGCACAAACTTATGACGAAATCGGAAAAGATGAAATTGAAATTTCAATAGAGTTCACAAAAGAAATTCTGAAAGGAATCTACCAATACGATTCATTATTAAGTCGATTGAGAAGTCTAAAAAAGAAAGAAGAATAAAAGAGCATAACAAGGTATATAGTTCATACCCTTCGGGATACGCAACATACACGGAACGTTGTGCTACATTAAACGCACATAACGGTCAAAAGCGGACTGACCATCCAAATTCGGAATTGTGAAAGTTGAAACCGAAATAAAAGAAAAAGTAAACCGAGTAGTTAAAAATCGAATGAGTAATAATTTTATAAATCAGAAAATATCTTACAAAATGAAAGAGATTTTTTCGTAAAACTTAAATTATGAATATTTTAAAAAAATTTAGAAATCCACTTTTTGCAATTTATGCAAGTGTACTTATGTTATTATTTTCATGTTCTCAATATGAAATTAGAAATAAGATTGTTAAATCTGCTTTTGATTCTGAACTTTATGATGCTTTCAAAAAAGGAGATGTTGAGCTATTTGTAAATCATGATAATAACACAAAAAAACTTTTAAAAAATAGTAAAAATCTACTTACTAAAATTAATAAACATTATGGAACAGATATACAAATTCCTGATAATTTTTTTCAATTATTTTTAGATAGAGATAGAGATGCTATATTAGAGACTTCATTAGAAGAAGGTTGGCTAAATCAAAACGACATTAATTTAACTAATGAGTTAATTGAAAACATCAACTCCAAAGGCTATAATTCTGCTATTGATGTTTTTAAAAATCAAACTTTAAAGTTAAATTTATCTGAAGAAGAGTTTTCTAAAAAAAATACTTTTGTAAATATCTTGAAAATAATGCATGATGAAAACCTAAGTTTATTTGAAACTAACTCTTTTCAAAAAACAGCAAGTTGGGGTTGCTTTTGGGCTGTAGCTTTTTTTATAGTTGCTATAATAGGTATGTTGTCCTGCGTAACATGGATATTATGTGGTTTCGCTGCTTATAGTTTAATGGAAGCTAGTGATAATCTTATAGAGGAATGTAATTAAAACTAATATAACTAAGTTCGACCAAAACAAACAATTGCATAAAATTAATTCTAAAAACTAATTATTATGATAAAAATTTCAAAAAAAGTAACTTTCTTTTTAATGACAGCAATGATAATAGGTCTTTCATTTTCATTAAGAAATGTAAATTGGGAAAACGTTAATGAAGGTTTCTATTATAAAGAACTTAGAATGTCTTTCGCCTGCTTATCTCTAAGCATTTATTTTATATTATATTATGTTAGAATACTTAAACTAGAAAATAAATAAAAATAACGTGGCATAACAACGTATAAAAATAATTGCGGTTAATACCTTAATCAAAAGGTAGTTTTGTGTTTGTAACGTCTGATTTTCCTACGGAAAATCCTCGCAAACAAAACCGCAACTATTCTTATACAAGACCGTTAGCCCGCTATTCCGCAAAACTTCTTAGTCCATAAACTAGAAACGAATAAACCCTCAGACATAGCATAATTTCAACACTGCAAACGATCCCTGTTGTTGCTTAAAAAATCTTATTCTAAGCAACTAATACTATGCATGCATAACTTTTTTATGTTTTACTATGCGTGCATAATATATTTTCCTATATTTGAAACAAGATATTGGAAAAGAGCATGAAAGACAAGACAATAGATTACGTTTTGAGAACCACTTGGTTAGCGGTTCAAAAAATGTATAATGAAGAAGCATCAGAGTATGGCATCACCATGGCTACAGGATTCACTCTACTGAGTGTGGACCCGCAAAATGGAACGCCTTCAACCTCATTGGGTCCAAAAATGGGCATGGAAGCAACGAGCCTGTCAAGAATTTTAAAAACCTTAGAAAATTTGAACTTAATAGAGCGTTTACCCAACCCCAGTGATGGCCGTGGTGTCCTTATCCACCTCACAGAACAAGGCTTGAAAAATAGAGAAGAAGTCAAACAAAATGTTTTAAAATTTAATAGTGTCATTAAAACTGAAATTTCTGAAGAAAAACTAAACCATTTTTATGAAGTTTCCGATTGTATCATGAACCTTATATCAAATAAAAAAATATTCTAACAACATTATATATACTTAGATGAAAACAAGAAGAATTAAAAAAATAGCCATTATTGGGTCCGGAATTATGGGCAGCGGGATAGCTTGTCACTTTGCCAACATTGGTGTTGATGTATTGCTTTTAGACATTGTCCCTAGAGAGCTCAACAATAAAGAAAAAGCAAAAGGCTTATCTTTAGATGACAAAGTTGTTAGAAATCGATTGGTTAACGAAGCCCTCACTGCTTCCCTAAAATCGAAACCCTCTCCTATTTACCATCAGAAATTTGCAAGTCGTATTACAACTGGAAACTTAGAAGACGATATTGCAAAAGTAGCCGATGTTGATTGGATCATGGAAGTGGTCGTAGAGCGTTTAGACATCAAAAAAATGGTGTTTGAAAACTTAGAAAAATACCGCACACCAGGAACACTCATCACCTCCAATACATCTGGAATTCCTATAAAATTTATGAGTGAAGGTCGTAGTGAAGAGTTTCAAAAACACTTTTGTGGTACACACTTTTTTAACCCTGCGCGCTATCTAAAATTATTTGAAATTATTCCAGGCCCACAAACAACTCCTGAAGTTCTCGAGTTCTTAAATGGATATGGCGAACAGTTTTTGGGGAAAACATCTGTCATCGCAAAAGACACGCCGGCATTTATTGGAAACAGAGTGGGTATTTTTAGCATCCAAAGTTTGTTTCACGCAGTTAAAGATTTGGACCTTACGATCGAAGAAGTCGATAAATTATCTGGCCCCATCATTGGCCGTCCAAAATCGGCAACCTTTAGAACCGTCGATGTTGTTGGATTGGACACCTTAGTGCATGTGGCTAACGGCATTCGAGAAAACTGCCCTAACGATGAGCGTTTAGAATTGTTTGAATTACCAGATTTTATCAACACCATGGTAGAAAACAAATGGTTAGGTAGCAAAACAGGACAAGGATTTTATAAAAAAAATGTGTCCGCAGATGGCAAAAAAGAGATTTTAAGTTTAGACTTAAACACTCTAGATTACCGTTCTGCAAAACGTGCAAAATTTGCCACCTTAGAACTCACAAAAACAATTGACAAAGTCGTAGACCGCTTTAAGGTCTTAGTTAATGGAAAAGATAAAGCCGGTGAATTTTACCGTAAAAGCTTTACGGCACTTTTTGCTTATGTTTCTAACCGAATTCCTGAAATTACGGATGAGCTTTATAAGATTGATGATGCCATGAAAGCAGGCTTTGGATGGGAACATGGACCGTTTCAAATTTGGGATGCTATTGGGGTAGAAAAAGGAATCGAACTAATGAAAGCCGAAGGCTTAGAACCCGCAGCATGGGTCAATGACATGTTAGCTTCAGGCTCTGACTCGTTTTATTCCGTTAAAGAGGGCGCCACTTATGCCTATGATATTCCAGCAAAAGAACAAACAAAAATTCCTGGTCAAGATAGTTTTATCATTCTAGATAACATCAGAAAAACGAATGAAGTGTTTAAAAACTCTGGAGTCGTTATTGAAGATATAGGCGATGGTATTCTTAATTTAGAGTTCCAATCGAAAATGAATACCATTGGCGGTGATGTTTTAGCAGGTTTAAATAAGGCTATTGATTTAGCCGAAAAAGATTTTGCAGCATTAGTTGTGGGTAACCAAGGAGCAAATTTCTCTGTTGGTGCTAATATTGGAATGATCTTTATGATGGCTGCTGAGCAAGAATATGATGAACTTAATATGGCGATTAAATATTTTCAAGACTCTATGATGCGTATGCGATACTCATCAATCCCAACAATTTCTGCTCCTCACGGTATGGCATTAGGAGGTGGTTGCGAATTGTCACTTCATGCAGATAAAGTAGTCGCCGCAGCAGAAACCTATATGGGACTTGTGGAGTTTGGTGTTGGCGTCATTCCTGGAGGAGGTGGGTCAAAAGAAATGGCTTTAAGAGCACAAGATGTTTTTCAAAAAGGAGATGTCCAATTAAATGTCTTACAAGAGCATTTCTTAACCATTGGTATGGCCAAAGTGTCTACATCCGCTTACGAAGCATTTGACCTCAACTTATTACAAAAAGGAAAAGATGTGGTCGTAGTTAATAAAGATCGTCAAATAGCTGTTGCAAAACAACATGCTAAATTAATGGCCGATTCTGGCTACACGCAACCCATAAAAAGAACCGATGTAAAAGTATTGGGTAAACAAGCCTTAGGGATGTTTTTAGTTGGTACAGATTCCATGCAAGACAGTAATTATATATCCGCACATGATAAGAAAATTGCTAATAAATTGGCCTATGTCATGGCTGGTGGTGACTTATCTGAACCAACTTTAGTATCGGAACAGTACTTGCTAGATATAGAGAGAGAAGCTTTTTTAAGTTTATGTACAGAACGCAAAACTTTAGAACGCATTCAGCATATGTTGAAAACTGGGAAACCACTTAGAAATTAGATATTAGACTGCTAGAAACTAGATTATAGACTATGGGACGACATAATTTTAAAAAACTGAAAGTTTGGCAAGATGGAATTTCTCTTGTAAAAGAGAACTATAGCCTAACTCGAACTTTTCCTGATTTTGAAAGATATAACCTTATTAGTCAAATGAACAGATGTGCTGTTTCTATTCCTTCAAACATTTCTGAAGGCTCTAGTAAAAGTACTGATAGACATTTTAAAAAATATCTTGAAACCAGTCTAGGTTCGGCTTTCGAGTGGGAAACACAACTAATTGTTGCTCATAATGAAAAATATCTAGATAAAAATAAGTTTGAAGAATTAGAAAATAAAGTATTACAAATTCAAAAAATGTTAGGAAAGTTTATTGATAACTTAGGTGATTAGTCTAATTTTTAATCGTCTAGATTCTAGACTCTCTTTCTAAAATAAATAATAAAAATTATGAAGACCGCATACATTGTAAAAGCATACAGAACAGCCGTTGGTAAAGCACCAAAAGGCGTATTTCGTTTTAAGAGAACAGATGAATTAGCAGCAGAAACCATCAAACACATGATGAAAGAACTGCCGGATTTAGATCCAAAACGCATAGACGATGTCATTGTTGGAAACGCTATGCCCGAAGGATCTCAAGGGCTAAATATGGCACGATTAATCTCTTTAATGGGATTGGATATAATCGATGTTCCTGGGGTTACCGTCAACCGTTTTTGTTCCTCGGGAGTTGAAACCATTGGAATGGCAACCGCTAAAATTCAAGCTGGAATGGCTGATTGTATTATTGCTGGTGGTGCAGAAAGTATGAGCAGTGTTCCAATGACAGGATATAAACCAGAACTGAACTACAACCTGATAAAAGCAGGTCATGAAGATTATTATTGGGGCATGGGAAACACCGCTGAAGCCGTTGCTAATCAGTTTAAGATTTCACGTGAAGATCAAGACGAATTTGCTTACAACTCTCACATGAAAGCGTTAAAAGCACAAGCAGAAAATCGTTTTCAAGATCAAATTGTTCCTATTAAAGTTGAAGAAAACTATATTGATTCAAATGGAAAAAAAGCAACTCGATCCTATATGGTAACCAAAGATGAAGGTCCAAGAGCAGGAACCAGTAAAGAAGCTTTGGCAAAATTAAGAGCCGTCTTTGCTGCTGGAGGTAGTGTCACCGCAGGGAATTCATCGCAAATGAGTGATGGTGCCGCTTTTGTTATGGTCATGAGTGAAGATATGGTGAAAGAATTAAACCTAGAACCAATTGCACGATTAGTAAATTATGCTGCTGCTGGTGTAGAACCTAGAATTATGGGAATCGGTCCTGTAAAAGCCATTCCGAAAGCCCTAAAACAAGCTGGACTGAAGCAAGACGACTTATCTTTAATTGAACTCAATGAAGCATTTGCATCTCAATCATTGGCAGTAATCCGTGAATTAAACCTCAACTCTGAAATTATCAATCCAAATGGCGGTGCTATTTCATTAGGACACCCACTTGGATGTACAGGTGCAAAACTATCAGTTCAATTATTTGATGAAATGCGTAAGCAACAAATGCAAGGAAAATATGGAGCAGTGACTATGTGTGTAGGAACAGGACAAGGAGCCTGTGGAATTTTTGAATTTCTTAAATAGAATCAAGACAAAAAGAACAAAGATTTATAGAATTAAGTATTAAGACATTATATTTCAGTTTTGTGCTTCATTTTTAAAAAATAGTAATCATAAAAATAAAAACTTAAAAAAACATTAAGTATAAAGACTAGGGTAACCAACTTAAACATCTTAATACTTTACACTAAAAACTTAATACAAAAGAGAATGGAAACAAACGACAAACAACTCTTAAGAGGAGGGCAATTCTTAGTGAAAGAAACCAAATGTGAAGATGTGTTTACTCCCGAAGATTTTACAGAAGAGCAGCAAATGATGAAAGAAGCGGTTATGGAGTTTAACGACCGTGAAATCATTCCGCATAAAGCACGATTTGAAGCTAAAGACTTTGCATTAACGGAAGACGTTATGCGTAAAGCTGGGGATCTTGGTTTTTTAAGCGTAGCTGTTCCCGAAGCTTATGGCGGTATGGGAATGGGATTTGTATCAACAGTACTAACGTGTGATTATATTTCCAGTGGAACAGGGTCTTTCAGTACTGCTTTTGGTGCACATACAGGAATTGGAACAATGCCCATTACACTGTACGGAACTGAAGAGCAAAAACAAAAATATGTACCAAAACTAGCTTCTGGTGAATGGTTTGGAGCCTATTGCCTTACAGAACCTGGTGCAGGATCAGATGCCAATTCTGGAAAAACAACGGCTGAATTATCTGCAGATGGAAAATCTTACAAAATCAATGGTCAAAAAATGTGGATTTCAAATGCAGGGTTTTGTAGCGTAATGATTGTTTTTGCACGGATTGGAAATGATAAAAACATCACTGGCTTTATTGTAGAATACAATGGCGAGACTCCTAATGGCATCACTTTAGGAGAAGAAGAACACAAACTAGGGATTCGAGCTTCTTCAACCCGTCAAGTATTTTTTAATGATACTGTTGTGCCTGTTGAAAACATGTTAGCTGGTCGTGGGGAAGGATTTAAAATCGCTATGAACTCACTAAATGTAGGACGTATCAAATTAGCAGCGGCTTGTTTAGATTCTCAAAGACGTATTTTAAACATCGCAGTAAATTATGCCAAGGAACGCAAGCAATTTAAAACCGCTATTGCGGACTTTGGAGCCATTAAAGTAAAATTAGCAGAGATGGCAGCTAGTGCTTATGCTGGGGAATCTGCAACCTACAGGGCTGCAAAAGATATCGAGG
>Ga0209534_10004595_pt1 | contig 12615 bp, 14 predicted proteins | sample COG_07_FD_184751 | JGI IMG/M metagenome (GOLD analysis project Ga0209534, IMG submission 184751) | Pelagic Microbial community sample from North Sea - COGITO 998_met_07 (SPAdes) (version 2) | ecosystem: Environmental > Aquatic > Marine > Neritic zone/Coastal water | place: Helgoland, sampling... | reverse complement strand
CGTAGACATGATCATTTGATTGGTAAAGGTTTGGAAGGAAGTGAAATTTTGCGAGAATTTGTCTTCTATTGTACGTACATATTGATTCATCATATCGCTCGGTGATCCTGTAGAGAATCCGCCACTATTATTGATTCCACTGCCACCATTATTTTGCGACGCCGACAAATTTTGAATCACGTTTTGAATATCTTGTTTTAAATTGGCAATAGAGGTTTCCCATAGAGGATTATCGCGTTGACATTGGCTGATCTTTTCGTATAGTTGTTCTGTGTACTGTGTCAAAAATGGTTGGACTTTTTCATTGTGGTGATTGGCTACTAAAGTTTGCATTTCTTCCAAGTGTTGTTTGCGGATTTCGCCCAGTTGTTTATAGTATTCCAATTGTTGGTCGGTTTGTTGTTTCATGAGTTGTTTCTGGATTTCTCCCATTTGTTCCAATAAACGAGTAGCAAAACTCTGGTCAAAGGCTGGGTTTATTTTTTCTTGGAATTTCTCCAATAGGTCCACTAAAAAATGGTTCATTTTCTCAAAATCATACTGAGGGTTATTCTGATAAAAGTCATAAATGCGCGGGTTTTTCAATAAAAGTGACATATATGATACGAGATACGAGCCAAAGACTGTTAAAAAAATATATAAAGAACTATTTATATGTTTTTCAGCAAGACTAGTTTTCTCTCATGAACGACGATTCTTTATAGTCTTTCTAAATTTAGCATTATTGAGAAGAGCATATAAGAATCTCATTTGTTTACGCCCTTTTTCCTTGGAGGTACAATAAGCATAGACCTTTTTGGATTTCCTACGTCCTTTGGATTTATTACGTACAGTATAACATTTTTTCTTGCGATTGTACACCATTTCCAATTTGAATTTCGCCTTGCGCTTTTTCCTACGAGTATACGGTCGACGAGTTCTAACTGGGGTCTGGCTTTTATTTTCTTGTACACGTTGTTTCGCCCGTAAGCGTTCACTTCGTCGTAAAGCCATTATACTATAGAATCACTGTAGAAAGATATTGTGTATTGTGGAGGGAGATGGGGTCGGTGATCATGATTCAGTATTTTTCCAATAAGCGATATATGATTTCCATGCGTCTATTTTTTTCTTCAGCAATGATTGGCAGGCGTTGTATTTTTTCCCATTCGGCTCTTCTAAAATGGTCTTTTTGAATATGCACTTCTTCAGGGTAATAGACGTATTTGTAGCACTGTAGACGATCGATGTAATAAAAATTCTGAAAACAATCGGGATAGAATACGATTTTGGCGAACTTACATAGTTCTAAATTGTCTCCATATACATACCGAAATGCTTGCACGACTAATAAATCATGGCGTTTTAATTTGTAGATATGTTCAGGTTTCTGTATAGTAGAAGAATGGTGGTAAATAAAACGAAAGACTTCCAAATCGATGTCATTTTCCCAGAGGTCGTAAGTAGAGGTACTGATTATTATATGCATACAATGGATGGGGGAAAAAAGAATTTAATTCTACAGGAATGGGAAATTTTCTCTCTAAATCTTTTTGAAAAATTGAAAGTAATGGAACTAAATGAACAAAATGAACAAGACAAATATAAAAATACTTGCCATACGAATCCCAATCATGGCTACTACTTACAGTAAAAACACGTATAAAACCTTGCCCAAGTTTTACCAAGGTATGCTTTATTGTACGGTGAACTTTATTGAACAGCATATTACCGATCCTGTACAGAAGAAGAATCTTTATGCGAAATTGCCTATACACGATACAACTGTAGAAGATCTGATTTCGTATTTTGATAGTCACGTCGATATGGTAAAAATGGAACAGCAATACAAAATAATGCAAAAAGAGCACAAAGCAAAGGAAAAACCAAAACCAAAACCAAAACCAAAACCAACAAAAGCAAAACCAATAAAGAGTACAAAGCAAATGGAGAAAAAAAAGGAGGAAGACGAGCCTAAAATAATGTACTTGTACACAATGAATGGCACTCGCTACTGGACGCCTGATGATGAGTTATATAATGGACCTTTGTATAGTTCTGTGAAAGATCAAGATGGTGATCCATCTCCATCAAAAATCCAAGTTGGTTTTCTTGAAAATGGTGTTGGAATCGTAAAATCATAAAAAAAAGTATCATAAATAAAGGTCACGATTGACAAAACCCATCAAAATTCTGGCTCACTCAAGGCCTTTTTTTCTTGATTTTAGCAGGTGTACAGTAGAAAACTCGCGACTGGAGTAAAAATTGAACGAATTGATCATCTAGAGAATCTATTTACAAGTAAACAACAAACAAGCAATCAAGTACAACTCAAAACACAAACCTATTCAAAGCTCTTTTATAAATCAACAACACCCTATAGAAAAAATGGCATCAACAACAAACACCGCAACAACAAACACGGCAACCACTGTAATCAAAGCCACTCCAAAATCCTTACCTAAATTTTACAAGGGATTATTATACAGTACACTATCCTTTATCAACGAGTACATCGAAGACGAAGAACAACGCAAGACACTCTACAGTAAATTGCCTTTGTTTGAAGATGTTGAAAAGCAAATCGAGTATTTCAACACGAATTGCGACTTGAAAAAGGTTCACAATGAAGTATTTAAGCCACTATTAAAACAACATAAAAAGGAGATCAAAGAAGCGAATAAGCCAGTAAAAGAGAAAAAGCCTCGTGCTCCTCGCAAGAAGAAGGAACCTAAAGCCGAAGAAGCATCAGAAGCAAAAGAAGAACCCTCTTCTACAGAAGCAGAAGGAGCAAGCGAAGCCCCAAAACCACCAGCAGCAGCAGAGAAAAAGGAAAAAAAGGAGAAAAAAGAGAAAAAACCTGTAGAGAAAAAGACAGTGGAAAAAAAGACAGATGAAAATAAAACTGACACAACCAGTCCTCCAAAACTGAAGAAACCAAGAGCACCACGCAAAAAGAAGGAGGAAACCACTGATTCTACAGTAGAAGAAAAGCAAGAAGATGAGGTCAAGACACCAACACCTATACACAAAGCATCGGAAGGGTCGTCATCTTCAGAAACGAATGAAGAAGAATTAACATATGATAAAATGGAAAATTAGTTTTTAAGAATTAAGTAAAGTAACGATAAATAGAGAGATTAGGATTTCCCCCCTAGTCTCTCTATTTTTTTCTGTCCATCTAGTTTATATTTAGAGAATCACAATGGCATCATCACGAAGAAGATCATACAGTAAAAAACCGACTAAACGCGTTCGATTCAATTTGTCACGTTCCAAAGGCAAGAATAGCAAAAGTAAAGGAAAAAGGAAACAAAAGAAATCTCGTGGAAGAAGAAAAACATTACGAGGTGGATGAGGCGGAAATTCTGAAAAACGTGGTGGATTCAATACTTTTATCACCACCATGTAAGTTCACCATTCCAAACCTTTATTTCTTATAGCGAATGAAGAAATCGGTACAGTTCTCAAAAAACACGCACAGTAGTGTACTCATTTCAGACAGTCTATAATACTCTAACTTTTTTTAGGATATTATAGTAGATAAAGTAGAGAGAAAATATGAAAAATACAGTACGAAAAAATAGCAAAACCCAAAAGAATAATAAGACAGTACGTAAAAGAAATGGTCGGATTTTTTTCGCGGACTACCCTGAATTTACACCTAATTTGAGTCCATTAGATATATTTCGTTTAGGGAGTTTTGGCGGGACATATTGGCGACCAATTTACTCTAAAGTCAATCAAAAGCACTATAAGAACGTACACAAAAAGTATAAAGAGTGGTGGAAAGGGATTCCGGAAAGTCATTTAAGCTCACCTACGTATGACAATAAAGTGAATAAATACAACTGTAAAGTGGGTACCTCATTGGAATTCTGGGAAGGTAAGCATTGGATTACTTCGTACAATCCATATGGATGGGTGCATTGGTATTGTGATTTCTACAGGGGGCGACGATGTCCCGATGACGAAAGGCAAATTAAACGGTGGCAAGGTTTAGCTGGTCCAAGGGGGCGTTTTATGCGCTTTTTAGTAACACAAATTGTCAAACGTGGAGGCAATTATAAAGACGAAACCATCAGTCCGAAAATACGCCAAGTATTACAACATTGGGGATATAAATTAACAAAGGGCGATTATGATCGAGAGATCAAGCGTCGTCAAACTGGATAAAAAAATAGTTCTTTTGTGAGAACCATTTTTTTTTGTATACCGGTCTGATTTTTTGTTTTTTGTTTGTTTTCGATATGTTTAGGGAAAAAATAAAAAGTGGGGGAATTGGGAAGAGGAAACACGAAGTTCCCTCTATACTGTCTCAAGTATTGGTTATAATTCTGATAAATGTAGGGATGATTCAATAATATCTGTATTTGTGACAAGACACACTAAAGACAACATTGTATAGGTTTAACTTTATCAAATTACAACATCTAATAGTTGGAGGGGTGTTTTCAAAGACTATTTGTACTTATTAATAAGTGCAAAAGAAGTGATTGAAAACTTAATTTTATATGATCTATTGTACAATACTACGCTGTTTTGAGACAAATATACAAAGCAAGAGTTCTTTATATTCGTTCTAGTAAAAAGGTTTTTTTCTCTCAAATTACCAATACGAAGAGTATCTATCAAAATAAATGGATTGGATAGAAGAAAGTCAACGCTTTTTAACAATACAAGAAAACTGTAGCCCTGAACCATTGCCATCATTAGATCTGGTTTATTTTTATATATCCAAAGATAACTCAGTATCTACTGTAGAAAAAGAGTCATTTGATCTGGGAAAATCAAGTAATCGCGTCATCACCAAGGAAAGGATCTTAGAATTAGTACATCGGCATAAAAAGTCCACTACTCATACGCAATTTATATTAAAGGATACTTGTTTGTTTCACATTGACTTGGATTCCGATAAGATTGCTTCTTTCGATGAATCAAGTTACAATACATATTGGAGATCATTTCCTATAGTAGATTCGATTTGTTTACAAGACAATGTATTTGTGTTTCATCCATTTTCAACCTTGTACTTTTTCTATTACGAGGAAGATAAACCGTCAATGAAGTCACTAAAATCGGCCTTAAAAATGGGGTCATCGTCACGTAACAATCATCATATGACCAAACGAGTGCGATGGAACACCAATGATACTCATTCTACAAGCAAGTCCTTTAAAAGTACCCGTAAAAGATTATAAACACTGTGGTCGTGGTATGGTAAAAATACTGGGGTAAAAATTGAACATAAAAGCATTTTCTACAGTAGAACTTAACAAACTAAAATCTAGAGATCAGAAAAAAACATATACGAACTAATAAGAAGTACACAAAAAGCAAGCCAATAAAACAAGATCAATCAAGAAAAACAAAAAACAATGCCGGCCAAATCCACAAATACAAACAAGAAACCAACCAAGGGACCATTTTGCAAAGTATGTTTTGATACAGGCAAACCAGAAAGCGTGTACACGAGTCATTATGTCCGCGATGTTCCAGGTGAGAATGGTGTGGTGGTTTGTCCTACATTATTGGATATCCAGTGTCGCTATTGTAAGAAAAAAGGACATACTACCAGTAAGTGTCCAATTTTGAAGAAAAAAGGAATCAAAGCACCCGCTCCATCCTTAATGTTACCCGAAGTAGCAAACAATGATCGTCTGCGTTTCCAACAACAGAAGAGCAATAGTTTCGGGGAATTAGCCTATAACTCGGATGATGACGAAGATGAATTGGAAGAAGGCGAAGAGAAGGACGACGATATCGAAGAAGGGCGGCAACCACAAGGATCAACTGTAGAAGAAATTACGAATCAAAATCCGAAAACCAAGAGTTATTCCTTTATTGTACAAAAAGAGCCAGAACCCGAACCAATCGGACCACATACCCCACCAGGTCCTCCACCACCATTGAAAGATAATTATTCACCCGTTCCTAGTCATAATTGGGCAGATTTAGAATGTTCCGATGACGAAGAAGAATTCTTTAATAATTTAAGAAAAAAGTAGATTAGGTGGTAAATTCGTTTACCATTTTTTTTATCACCACATAAAGCATAAACTACCATAAGAGGATTAAAATGGGCGATGGAGAAAAGTCATATCGATTGGATGTCATAGATGAAGATACAATATACATATGTTTTGGTTTTGGATGTGTAAATATGGGATTTTTGACTGATAATTTCCACGGTTGCTCCATGAAGAATGAATGTTGTTGTATTATGCATGAGTATTGTTTTTTGAAACGTGAATATTTGACTTGTTGTGATAAATTAGAAGGGCATTATATTCGTATAGGCTGTGGATGTGACGCATTGACTATCAAAATGCCTACGGTATGTTGTAAACAGCAATGTCATTTTATGTGCTTAATTTGTGCTTGTTCTATTCCGCCCGATGAAGAAGTCCCTTGTATTTTAGCGTGTTGTTCTATAGTATGTGGAACTTTAGAGTGTACTCCTATATGTAAAAATTGTATGACATTTGGGCAAATCAAATAATGAGGGAACCTAAAGGTTCCCTCACACTCCCTCCGTTCCACGAAATGCTTAGGGAATGGGAACAATACCATACATACCACGAAATGCTTAGGGAATGGGAACAATACCATACATACCACGAAATGCTTAGGGAATGGGAACAATACCATACATACCACGAAATGCTTAGGGGATGGGAACAATACCATACATACCACGAAATGCTTAGGGAATGGGAACAATACCATACATACCACATAGTGTCTAGGGAATGGGAACAATAAATATACACACATTCTACTACTGTATACACCTCGCTGCGCTCGGTGAAAGGTCGTCTTTAGACGACCAATCGGTTCCACGCACGGGCGAGCGAAGCGAGCCTTATTAATCAGCATTATGCGATATCAAAAAAAAAACTATTTTACTGTAGAAGAAAATAGTTTAATTAATGGTTAAAAAACTATATGAACAAATGTGAAAAGTCAAAATCAGCATCCAGTTTGGTTGGTTTTCATGGGGCTATTGATTTTTTTCGTGAATCCCATTTTATCTAAATTGTTCAGTACATTTTCATCATATTCTTGGAAAAATCGGTCAACATCACGGGCCAATACAAATAGAGATATTTTGACATTATCCGAGACAACAGCATAATCATATTGATCGTCTACAATAGGACCTAATTCAATGACCCAATATGGTGCCGATGTAGGAACACCGTCTAATTTTACAGTTAATTCTCCACCCGTATTGCCATCTTCATAAAAAGCACAGCCGTCAATAATACCTTCAGTTCCATTGGGAAAGATTTCAGTATTGACCACTCCTACAGTACCATCGTCTAAGATCGTATAATTGGCAGTCACACAACTTCCACCCAATTGGAATGTTTCGTCAAATAAATCTTTGTATACTTCGTACCAAATACCATCGTAGGAACGCAAATCGAGATCCGGTACATAAGTATATTCAAGATAATCATCGCTATAGTCATCAGTAGAAGATGTATTGGTTATGGTTGTACTGGTTTCATAAGAGGAGGAAAAAGTAGAAAATAATAAGTAAAATGTGAAAGCACCGGTTAAAATGAAATTCATCGTGTATACTTGTAATTGAACAAATGGAGAGAAATCGAGTCCAGTATATACTACAAATACAAAAATACTTTCTATATTGTTTGGAAAAAATTGATTTTAAATCAAAATCCAAATAAAGAGTAAATATACACCATAAACTAGAATCATTATAGCAATACAAGTGGATATATGAGTTCCGATACCGATATTATAGTAGACCATGTAGAGTGGATTAATACGAATTTAGACATATTTTCAAGCATATCAATCGATAAATGTAAAGAAACGAATGTTCCGCCTACTATTATTGAGTATATTCAGAACAACTGGACAAAAATCGATGATAGCAATGGAGGGACTTTTAAAATCAAATTAGTGGCACCTGAGTTAAAGCGCTGTACAAATCATGACCAAAATCTCAATATGAAAGCCAAAGAAGTATTATACAATGCAGGGATTGAGGCCGGAATAGAACATATGTTTACGGATCATGAAACCGGTAGAAAATTAACCTATTCAGAAATGCGAGACCGATACGGTTGAAATGTGTTAAACTTATACATTATATTTTCAAATACTAATGTATATTTTTTTCTTCTCTCTTCTCTCACTACCATGAGTTTTAAATGCTATAGTAAAGATAGTATTGGTGTTACAAATAAGAAAAAAGGTCCGGAAATACATAGACGGGAATCAGAGAAATCCAAGGCACAAATGGATTTAGACTATATATGCCACCATTGTCGCAATACAAAATTGCGCTTTCTTATATTATTACCAGACAGTGATTATCGAAAGTGGTTTTATTCTTATAGGGATCTTCTATGGTATCGCCGAGGAATGTTTCCGGGTAAACTAATATTGGAGCGATTTGAAGACATCGAGGATTTACCGTACGTAATCGATGGACCGGTCATGCCACGTCAAGTCTATATTATGTTACCTAAGGAAAAGATATATGTACCATCGGATCAATTTACCGAAAAGTATATTCGCAGTAAAATGAGAGAACTGGTACAAATCTTTGTGGCTCTACGGGCTAAATCCATCAAATACACTCGGTACGATTCTGTAGAAGAAGTATCCAAAATTGTCTCCGAAATTGGAACCAATATCCCGAAAGTGTTTGAAACAACGGGTATTGAAATAGAACATACTGAATCGAAGAAAAAAGGGACACAATATGAAATCCAATTAATACCTGTACAGAAGCCTATTGATACGACCATATTTCAGGATCACCAAGAGTTTTATTATTTGCGTCGTGAACCAAGTTGGAGAGATATGATTTTACGCCGGGTAGATGGTCATGTTGTACTGGATAAATATACGTATTTCAATCGTGAAGTGAATTTGTTTACTAGTAATTTGTCTCAAAAACTACAATGGTTCCAATTGAATATAGAATATGACTGGAGTAAATATCAAGATTTCCACATGGATTATGAGGTCACCTATTGAAAAAAAAAGATAAATAGCGGAGAAACAAAATAAAGAGACTTTTCTTTGTTTTGTTAAATACAAAAAAGAATATGTCAATAACAAGTAAACCGAGAAATGCTTGCTTTATTCATAGTACAACTATGGATAAGTATTATGACGAAAAACTGCAATATTTATTGAATCGAATAATGATATCCGGATTAGGAGAACAATTGGATTTCATTTTCATTAACAATATAGGAATCCCATTAGTCGACAAATATAGAGTCAATACTACACCAATACTTCTTGAAAATTATTCGCAAAATGTCGGACTGTATGAGACCTGTACAATACGCACAATCCATCAGTTTTGTAAATTACATCCGAATTACAATATTCTTTATTTGCATACCAAAGGAGTTTACGAAGAGGATCATTTTCAAGAGTCCATACAAGCTTGGGTCCATTATATGATGTCTTGTTTAGTAGACAAATACCAGGAGTGTATACAATTATTATCCATTTATGATACTGTAGGAACAAATATGAGAGAACGATCCTATTTTCAAAAGAACCCACAGCATTATTCGGGGAATTTTTGGTGGAGTACTGCCAGATACATAGACAAATTACCCATATGTGGATTACACGAGAGAGATGATTCCGAGTTCTGGTTGATGAATACCAGCAAAGAACATATGGAGAATTCCTTATTTTTCAACTTCTTGAATTTAGGTCATATGTATGAAATCCAGTATCATTCTAATTTTTACCAGAAAACCATTGAAAATAAAATGCAAGAAAAGTTGTATTTTAGTGGATTCGGAAATCGCAGTAAAATAGGATTATGTAACCAGTTGTATTCGCTCATCAATGTATTAATAATGGCAAAAGTATATCCCGGTTTTTCTACAGTAATTATTGACGATTTCTTGACAGACATTGATACAAATGAGCATTGTGACTCTAGAACTGTACTGGATTTCAGTACACTAAATGCCATGATCAAAAAGTATAATATACGTCTTATACACAAATCGGATGTACAAATGGAATTGGTAAAAGTATTGTATGGTACAGATATTTCAAACCAAGTCGACATTACAGAGACAATACGCGCGAGATTCTTTCATGAAAACAAAGTACTGTATATTCCTCCCAAAACTAATATAAATGATCTTTGTCCAAATGGTGACCCTGTTCAAGGAATTCCCAAGCAAATGAGCATTACTTATACAATAAATGGGCGAACGTTTATGGAACATTTCGATGAGCAAAATACGATTGATCAAAATGAAGCCATAATTGATTTCAAAGATTATCATACTGTACAGTGGTCTGCTCATCGTACTAGTGTATTTCATAGCAAAGGAGAGAAGGAATTGTTTGATGAATTGCTAGCGCAAATGCCATTTCAGTATCGTTTTCATCAATTAGCCAATGATTTCTTGAAAAATTCGTTTCAAACTGATGTACTTTCGTCTTTAATGGAAATACCGATTAATGTGATGCATTTGCGATTAGAGGAAGATGCTATACCATTTTGGGGAATGATTAATCGAATTTCACCGCAAGAATACGAATCAGCATTGGTCAACAAATACATCAAAATAGTAGAACAATATTTCGATAAGAATTCCACTACAATAATTGTGTCAATGAAAACAGACAACCCTGTATGTGATTATATGAGAGAAAATGGATACAAATTACTGTTTATGGACAAGACCAAAGTGATTGGGCGGGAATTGAATGCGATTGTTGATTTATTGATCAGTACACATTGCAATCGGGTTTTTGTTGGCAATGCTTTGCCCCACAAATTCAACGGTTCCACATTTAGTTATACCATATTCAATAAATTACGAAATAAACCAAACGTATTGAAATTATGTATCGATTGTGACCATATATATGATCCTGTACAGGAATATCGATAAAAGAAAATTTCTCTTTCTATTATAACATAAATTTGTAATCTACGTTATAATGTATGATATCATTATTATTGGCGCGGGTATTGCCGGACTCCATTGTGCATATCGCCTACAGGATCAATATGATTCGATTTTAGTGTTGGAAAAATCGCCTTGTCTCGGTGGTCGGATACGGAGTGTATCCTTTCATGGGACTACTGTAGAAGCGGGTGCGGGGCGATTAAACCAGACACATCGTCTTTATCACGACCTTTTACAAGAATTGCAAATTCAAACTACATCCATTCCAAGTGCGCTTTCGTATTTCAAGCCGGATTCTATTTATCACAATCGCGATCCATTTGATATATTGACACCTGTACTGAAATCTGCCAAGAGAGAACCTGTAGAGAAATTACAGCGGGTGTCATTTTTAGACTATGCGAAAACGAAATTATCACCGGATGAAGTTCGATTTGTTACCGGTGGATTTGGATATTACGAGCAATTGGTTTCGATGAATGCGTATAATGCTGTACAATTGTTCTCTCAAGGAATGCATACGAAAAATGATTTCAGTGTTGTACCTGGTGGTATGTCGCAGGTTATACAAGGACTGTACAAGAAGTTACTAGAGAGAAAAAAGTGTCGTGTACGATGTAATCAAGAAGTAGGATCCATTGTATATGACCCCAATTTCTCTCAATTTCGTATTTCTATAAAAGGATCACAAACCATTTTGAAATGTCGTCATTGTATTGCGGCAATCCCTAAAGAGGCTTTGTTGAAACTCCAATATTGCAAACCGTATTATCCTTTATTGAAATCGATTGATGTGAAAATATTGTGCCGTATTTATGCGAAATTTAGAAAACGCGATATATGGTTTCGCGATTTACCCAAGACAACGGTGAATAATGAGATACGTTATATTATTCCGATTGATCGAGAGAACGGCATTATTATGATTTCCTACAGTGATTCTAAATATGCTCGATTTTGGGGTTCTTTAGACAAACGGCGACTCATTTCTACATTGCAACATAAATTGGAATCGGCATTGTCTCGTCCTATACCACGTCCCAAAGAAGTACAGGCCTTTTATTGGAATACTGGTACGGCATTTTGGAAACCCGGAGTGGATAGTAGAGCATTGGCACCACGTATTTTACAACCGGATCAGGAAGTTCCATTTTACATTTGTGGAGAGAACTATTCGGAGAACCAAGGATGGATCGAAGGAGCATTGGAGTCCAGTAATCAAGTAATACAATCTCTACAGAATATATAAGAGAAAGTACAAAAATAGGTGATATTATAATAATGGAGTTTTTGTTATCATCATCGAATCGGTCTTCTACAGTAAAATCAAGATCTCCATCGAAAACACGGACAAAACGACCAAGAAGTGTATCCTTGTCTAAATCAAAAACACCAACACCAATACGAACACGAACACGTAGCAATAACAATAGCAATAGCATTAGCAATAGCAATACCCGTAAAATAACTTACGCTCCTAAAAAAAGGAGAAGTGAAATAAATAGATTAGAGAACGATGACAGTTTTTTTAATTTTACTGACCTTACAAAGGTTGGCACTGAATCTGTGAATGGTACTGTTTACATTATCAATACCAATAATAAATATGGTGAGGATATTGAGGAACCTTACCGACCTGATCAATTGACCAATACTAAAAAGTCACTTACAAAAAGCAAATCGAAGCAAAAAA
>Ga0209534_10004586_pt1 | contig 12627 bp, 12 predicted proteins | sample COG_07_FD_184751 | JGI IMG/M metagenome (GOLD analysis project Ga0209534, IMG submission 184751) | Pelagic Microbial community sample from North Sea - COGITO 998_met_07 (SPAdes) (version 2) | ecosystem: Environmental > Aquatic > Marine > Neritic zone/Coastal water | place: Helgoland, sampling... | reverse complement strand
TTGTTTTTGCAGGTTTTACATCTTGTTGAACAGGTTGAACAGGTTGAACAGGTTGAACAGGTTGAACAGGTTGAACAGGTTGAACAGGTTGAACAGGTTGAACAGGTTGAACAGGTTGAACAGGTTTATTGGTTTTATCCGGTTTTACTGATTCTTTTACTGGATATTGTATTACTTCTCCTCCTTTTTTTTTTCTGGCGACGGGAGCACTTTTAGGTGTTACTCCTTTTATATTATTGGCGAAGGAAGCATTAGGTCTTACTCCTTTTTTCATTATTGCTATAATTAATTATACATAAAATAATTAATACAATTCAAACTATTATTTTGAAAATAATATAAATCAACAATATTTTTCTTAAATTCATTTTTAAAATACCATTCTAATTTATAATGTTTTATTTTATTATTAATTGGAATTTTTAATTTGATATTATGAGGTAATTCAATTAAATAATTATCACCTAAAAGTGTTCTTTCATATAAACAAGGAAATTTTTTATTATATATATATTCCTTATTTAAGTAGTTTGTTAATTTAAGTGGGTATTTCAAATTAATATTTGAACCAAATAAAAAATCATTATCAATCTTTTTTAGATTATTTAGAATTTTTACTTTATAATTATCATCCCAATAAAAATTTGCATTTTCTATACTTTTTGTTTTATAAATAATATTATCTAGTTCATTTGTAATATTATCATAAATTATATTTATATTAAACATACATTCTTGATTATATGGGTGATAGATACATATATGAATATTATTTTCAATATATTTATTAACATACATTTTTACATTATTATCAATCAAAAAAACTTTAGTATTATTATAAATACTATAAATTGTATTTGAAATATTGATAACATTATTTTTATAAATATATGAATCAATACTTGAATATTTTCTTTGTAATAGTAATTTATTGTTATAAAATTTCCATTTATGACATTTGGTATAATAGGTATTATCTTTTAAGTTTTCAAAAATATTATTCCAATGTTTTTTTTCAATTATTCTTGATAATTGAAAATTATTACTTGCATAAATCATGAATGAATTGATACTAGATATAAATAATAAGAAAATAAACAACTTTGACATTCAATATATAATATATAAATAATATTTATATATATTTTACAATTAACATGTCTATTTTAGTAACTGGTTATAAGGGTTATATAGGTTCACATATATATGATTATTTATTATCAAATAAATACACTGTTTATGGTTTGGATATAAATCAATTTGATATAACAAATTATAATAAACTAGATAATTATGTTTTTACTAAAAATATAAAAACTATAATACATTTAGCGAGTTATAAAAATATATCTGAATCTCAATCATATCCTTTAATGTATTATGAAAATAATATTACAATATTAATAAACATTTTAAAAGTAATGTCAAAATATAAGATAAAAAACATAATTTTTTCATCATCTGCATCAATATTAAACAATAATAAATTAGTAGAATTACATAATTTATCAAATCCTTATGCTAAAACAAAATTAATATGTGAAGAAATTATTAAAGATTTATGTAAAATAAGTGATATAAATTATATGATATTAAGATATTTTAATCCATATGGATTTACAATAAATAAAGATATTCTTCCTTTTATAAAAAAAAATGCAAATATTTATTTTCAAGTTCAAAAACATATATTAAATAAAGAAAAACCATTTATAATATATGGTAATAATTATAATACTAGGGATGGTACTTGTATAAGAGATTATATTCATATAGACATATTAGTTAAAAAACATATTAAATATATTAATAATTGTAATAATAAAATAAAAAACATTGGTACAGGGGATGGTATGACGGTATTAGAATTTATAAGAATGTTTAATATAACAAATTATAAATATGAAAATAAAAGAGAGGGAGATATTGAAATATCAATAAATAAAAAAGTACATATCTTAGAAAAATTTAAAAAAATAAAAAATATTTTAAAAATAAAAAATAAATTAAGATATGTACTTTTTTTTAATGTTATTATAATCATTTCTAGTAAATTCTATTTTTATATTAAATAAATTTAAATTTATAATAATATTATAAATTATATCATGTATGTTAACATGTTCATTCTGATTATAATTTGATAAATCACAAATTAATATTTTATAATTACATTCATTCAAATATATTTTTTTTGTTTTAATAAAATATCTATATCTTTTTGCTGACCTATTTTTAATAATATATAAAAAATCACTATTTAAATTTAAAAAATATATACCATGATTAATATAAGCACTGTATAATGCTAATATAATTTGTATATATATATTAATAATATTTTTTTTATCAATATAATAAATATTATTTAGACTATAATTATGCATTATAATAACTGACTTTTCATCGGTATATTTATCAATATATATATAAGTATTATTTAAGATATTATATTTATTAATATTATTTATATAATGAACAAAATTATCTTCAAATTCAAAATAGGATATATAATCAATAAAATTAATAATTTTTTTTAATTTAATAGAAATAAAATATTCTTTTTTTAATAAATCATCATCCCAATCTAATATTTTTATAATAATTCCAGAATAAAAAGATTTTAATAAAGATTTATAATAACTTTTGGAATTTATTTTTAAAAATAATAAATCTTCATTTTTAGTTAAATCATATAAATGTACTTTTTTTTCTGGTAAATAAATAAAAGTATTTATATTATTAATATTTTTATAAAAATTCATAATATTAAATATTATATTTATTTTTTATTACTATTATTTATCACACATTACTTGAAAATTCATAACACCATCAGGATTTCCAGGAGCATATCTATGTGTCGCTAAACCCTTTGCCCAGTTATTAATATTATCTGATGGATTAATTTTATTATTATCGCGATTTGGACGAACATCATTATCTTCTATTGGAACTTCAATAAGGGGTATATGATTATCTTTAGCAACCATTCTATAATTTGTAGGAATTCTATCAAAACATTCTAATGCAAAATCTTGTGGATTATTATGTAACCATTGCCATCTATTAACCGTTGTTTCTTTTAGAGATGTGGTATGATTTGATAATCTAGTGGATTCTTGTGGTGCAAAAAAACTTCTATCAGACATTTTATTTATATCACAACCGCTAGTTTTTTTGTAGGAATTAGGCAAATAATTTTTAGTATTACAATTAGAATTTTTATAATTTAATCCAAGTAATTCACTAGAATCATCAATTGCCGAATTCATTGAACATAAATCATGTCCATAATTTTGAAATCTAATAGAAGGGTCGTTAGGTAAATATTCACCATTATTATTAAAATCATTATTAGGTTCATTTAATTTATATAAACCCGGTCCTACGGTTCTTTTTAATTTTTCTTCATAAGAACATTCATCATAATTTAAGCGTGTATCGCTTGATTGAACTTTAACACTCATATTAATTAGTCTCTAATAAAATAATATAAAAAAAATAGAAAATTTATTTATAAAATTTCATTTTTTGAGGTAAAGGAATTGATTTATACATAATTGATTGACATGAACCTAAATGTTTCATAGTTGTATCAATTGGTTCTGTTTTATCATTTTTGACAATATTATCATCAGTTGGTATATAGTAATTAGTACCACATTTAGATATTAATCTAGTTTGACCTCTTAATTCACTTTCTAAATCAACAATATTACCTTGAATATGTGATACATTAGTACCTCCAATAAATCCCAATTGATGTCTACATTTATTTTCATTTTCAAATCTAATTGGTGCTAATACATAACTCAATGTATTTACATTTTCTTGTAAATCTTGCTTATAATTACAAGTATCATATTTAGTTCTATTAAAACTCATATCTCTAATTTTATAAAATAAAAAAATATTATATTTATTATCAAAAATTTAGCATTTATTATTAAAAATTTTATTAAACTCCGCTCTATTTTTATATGATCTTGTATCTGCTCCTCCATTTTCCCAAGACGGAACTATATTATCAGGATTTTGTAAATCTTTTAAACAATCTATTAATGGATATCCGATTCTTAATTCTTGCTCCATTATATTTTTTTTACATTTATTTTGATTAGTATCATTACCGCTCAATAAGTCTAATTCTTTTTCTAAATCACCTTCCGCACCTTTTAATAAAGGCGGTGCTTGGAATACTCTTTCATATAATTGTATTCCACATTTATCATGAGTTAACGATTTTGGATCATTTCTTAAAGCGGAATAATTATCTACAAGATTATTATCAACTAAACCATAACCACATCTACCTCTTAAATTTGGATGTTCTAATGCTAATTCGGGTAAAGAACAAATAGTTTTATCATCTTTTGAATTAAAAACGGCATATTCGTTATAAATAGAATAATCATATATTTCTTGGTTATTATTTTCTCGAGAGTTTTTCCAACAAGTATCAGAAGCTATATTTGTATCCATATTATATTTATAAGCTTCTTTTACACTCATAATTATTATCTTTATCTATTAAAGAATAATCAAAAAAAAAATAGTAAATAATTAATAATAATTTATTTTATTGTTTATACTTAATAATGCGCCCTGTATCATTATCCCTTTCTACATAATCACCTTCAAAATATACTAAACCATTTTCATATCCATTCATTTTAGATAAATCATCAATAACTTTATTTGTACCGAAATAATCATGTGAAATTACAAAATTTGAATTAAAATTATGTCCAAGCGTAACACATACAGTATTTTCAGCAATAATATTATGATTAGAATTTAATACAAGATTATAGATATAATCACAATCTACAAAAGTTGAATTTGTGGAAATTGTATAAGGAAATACCCAATTATAATTTTGATAATTTTTACCAATAATTGAAGGATAATTAACATCAATAACAGGATGACAAGGTGTAATAAAGAAATTTTCTTTAATACCTTTGATTTCAGTTAAGAAACATTTATTATTAATACATTTCATTTTAATAAGACATACAACAGTACTTACTTTATTATCTTTATCAAGTAATTTATCCCCTTTTATAATATCCTTAATTTTCTTGATATTATAGTCAGCCATTATAATATTAGTATTACCATGAAAGCAACCATTATTTTGCGAATTAAATGATTGTGAAAAGTTAATTGGCGTATTTCTTACAGAACTTCTTGTTCTATTACTATCTACATTACTATTAATACTATTAGATGGTATAGGTGCTGGTAAATTATCATAAATATCATTTAAATTATCAACAATTTTATTAAATAATTCACCACCATATGATTGAATACTCGCGTCTTTAAAATTATTACATCTTTTATCTTTATGAGTTTCACTAAATGAATAGATGTAATTTTTACCCCATCTATTATAATTAGTATTTTCAATAGATTGTATAATTTGTTCTTTAAAATCTTTAATGATATTATTATCCATATTAATATATAATTTTTTATAATTATCAATGTTTTTAATTAATAAATTATAATCATCTGTATTTAAAGATTTAATTAAATCATCTCTAGAAATAATATAATCAAAATCATTTTTAGAAATTAAACCACAATCGTTATAATTAAATCCAGTAATTAACTCTCTTTTAGTATTATATAGTGTTTTATAAATAATTCGAAAAGATAAAATATTATTACATAAATTTAATTTGTTATTATTAATTTTAAAAATATATGACAAATTATGACCATAATGAATGGATTTGATAGAAAATTCATTATTATTTTTAAAATTAAAACTATTAGATTCAGCATTTTCAAGAAAATTTTTACAAGTATTTTGAAAATTTATATAAACATCATTATTAATAGTAGTTTTAATATAAGCAAGAGAATTAATTAAAACAGTTCCAACAAAACCTGAATCAGGAATAAATGAGAAATTTCCATTTCCAATTTTAGCGATATTTACTAGTAATTCTGTATCAAGAGAATAACCAAATCCATAGGTATAGATATTTGGGATTGCTATATTTTTATCTTTATACATAGCAATTTTTCTTTCTAGAGTATTAATAATACCTCTTGGTGGTAATAAATGAGAACTAGGAATTCCATCAGTTAAAAACATAATCGCTGAAATTCTATTATTAAGCGTATCTTTAAATGTTTCAAATTGTTTTAAACCTTCATTAATACCTGCCCAGATATTTGTCGCACCTTCAACTTTTAAATCATTAATAATGTTTTTTAAATATGTTTTATTAGATGGTGTAACATTAGTAAGATTACATAAAACCTTTGCATCATTAGAGAATGTAATAATAGAAATTCTATCAACAGGTGTTAAAGATTCTAAAATCATTTTTAAAGAATGTTTTGTAATATCTAAAATTGTAAATCCGACATCTGTATTTATTCCATTTTGCATAATATATGCAGGACTAGACATTGAACCAGATATATCAATTATTGTTACGATGTCAAGTGGTGCTGTATTATTTCCTTGTAGAGGGATAATATCTAATTTAAAATAAGTATCATTATTATTACAATATTTTGATAAATTTAAATTAATAGTAATATCTTCCGGTTCGAAGTTATTTTTAATACTAATATATTCGTTATTAGAATGTGTAATTAAATTTGACGAATTAATAATATCAAGTAATGCTCTATTTGGTTTTAAATGCGATTTTAGTAATATATTTCTTGTAATAGGGGAAGTATTATTTCTTTCTAACCATTTACATATCGCATCATATTCATATGAATTACCTTCATTATCAATATATGGATTTGTCATAATATTATGAGTAATAGGACATAAAAATGAATCGGAAATATTATCTGCAGACATTATTAATGATAAATTAATAATAAAAAAATCATTTTTTATTTTATTAATTTATTTTCAACGGAAGGTTCGTGTATATTATTAATAGCATCAATAATAGTATTTGTAAAATTATTATTGTCATATGGTGTATTATATTCTTTTTCAAGAACAGTATTTAAAAATTCTTTAACAATCCAAGAATTTTTATTTTGACAATTACCAATTTTTTCATAAATATTATTACCATCTTTATGTAATCTGTTAAAAGTTTCATTTATAGATTTGTCATCAATTTTATTTTTATAAGTTGTAGACCATAATTTGTCTCCAACAAAAACACTATGATTATAATTTATTTTTTTAATAGGGTCAATAGAATTAAAATTATCGTTAGAAAAAGTTATAGATTGTGAATATTTAGTCATTTGTCTACTTAATATAAATTTTTTATATTTATATAATTATTTTATTCTTATATCCGAATGTATATTATTTAAACATTCAATACCACCATTATCTTTACAAGTTTCAAAATCCTTATATAACCATTCTGCAAATAATTTTTGATCATTACAAGATTTACTATTTGATACAGTATAAAAAACTAAATTTAATGGATTAATACCATATATATCATTACCATCGTATGATATAATATTATTTGTAATTTGATTTATTTTATCCTTAATATTTTTATTAGTGTATTGACAAGCATTATAATTATTTTTAATAGTATTAATATCATATATGTTATTATTCATAAAAGGATTTTCATTTGTTGGTAAATTACATAATTCGTTATTAATTAAAATTAATTTATTTGAATTTAAGAATTGTTCTTTAATTTTATTTATTTTATCAATATTATTATAAATTAAATATGATATCATTAATATAATTATTATAAATAATATTGATTTTACTAAAATTTTTTTATTTAATGATATTAATGCGAATAATATACTAATAAATATTATAAGTCTAACAATAGTATTTAATTTTTCCTCATCACTCATATAATCTTTGGGGATTAATATTGGTTTAAATAAATTATTTATATCTGATGTCCAAAACATATTATTTAATTTTTATTTTTCTCTATAATATGAACATTAATTAATTTTTATTTTTTTCAGCTAATTTTTTTCGTAATTTTTTTTGTGCTGCTAATTTTTTATAAGCACCTTCATTTACAGCGGATCTACCACCGCCCTTATTTTTTGCCATACTTTTTATTGCATTTAAATCTGGTATATCCGCATCTCCATTATTATTCGCCATCATTTCACTAAACATACTCATCATATTACCCATATTTGCCATATTATTATTATTACCCATATTATTATTACCCATATTATTTTGATTTCCAAACATTCCAGGCATCATTGATGCAAATTTCATTGCATCTTGCATTAAATTTTCTTGATTTAATTCACCACTTGATAATTTAGCTGCCATTTTTTGACTAACATTTGATATAATATCACCAAAACCACTATCAGGATCTCCTAAACTTTTTAGTACATCTCCATTTTGGTCCATAGATTTTTGTAATTTATTAATATCAACATCTTCTAATATTTCCTTAGCGAGTTTACCCAGTGTTGTATTTTCCATACCTCCCATTTTCATATCAACATTTTTCTTTATTTTAATATTTTTAATTGAAATTAAATTTATAAGTATTTTTTTATAAAAATCATTTTCGTCAACTAATTCATTTATATCATCTTCTGTAAAATTGTCTTTTTGTAAAATTGCTAAAATTTTTTCTGATTCTTCATCTGTTATTTCTTGTGTATAAATGAAAAATACACTTAAATAATGATGACATAAATATTCATTTCTAAATATTTTAAGTATATCTTTTATAGTAACATTATCTAAAATTTGAATATCTTGATTCAATGTTAACCATGTAGATATATCTTCGTTATTTTCTTTAGTACTTTCTTCTGTACTTTCTTCTCTTTTTTTTTCTGTATTAAAAATAAGATTTTTATATGAAATATATAACTCGTCTGTTAAGTGTTTTTTAATAAAAGTAATATATTCATCGCTATTTTTATCAAGAGTTAAATAATTATTTTTAATAATGTTAAAAACTTTTTTTGCTGTTTCGCTTTTAACTTTGTGTTTTTTTGTTATAGTTTTTAATTTTTTAATTAAATCAATGTAATATTGATTTAATATATATAATTTAGTCATCCTTATTATGTTTTATCTATATATGAGTTTCTTAGAATTCTTTATATAATTTAAATTATATCTTGCATTCGTTTATTCATTAATTCTTCTAAACTTGGTAATTGTTTATCACCTTTATCACTTATAGATGATACCGGATTTAAAGCGGTTGAAGCAATATCAAACTCTTTATTTTCTATATTATTATCAGCATTTGTTAATAAATCCCACGAATAATTTTTATCTTTAAGTAAATTATCACTATTTTCATCTAATGATGAAAATTTATCAGACATACTACATCCCAATGTAAATGCCGAAGGTTCATTTAGATTTTCAGATATTTCAGCAAATACTGTATTTTCTTGTGAATCTTTTGTCTCTTTATTTAATCTGGTATTATTATCAAGATTAAATAAAGCACCTCTATTTGGTAACAGTAAATAATCGAATACTTGTTTTCCATATAATATTTCTTCGTTATTTATTTTATTTTCTTTTGGAATTACTAGTGCTGGTACCGAATGTATCATTTTATCAATTTCATAATTATTATTAATCATTGTTTCTACTGATATTTTTTTAATAATATTATTTTTATCATGTTTTGAAATAGCATCTAATAAAATATTACAATGTTTACATTGAATGCTATAAAATAGAATCATTACTTATTTTAGTTAATTTTAATATTCTTATATATATTCTATTACTTAAGATTTTTATATATAAAATGTTTAGAGTATAATGGAACTTAATAAATTAGATATGCCAAATTATCAATTATCTAATTCAGAACCATTCACAAGTGTAAATGAAAGTTTTTATTCATTAACTGGTGATAACAATTACAAAAAAGAACATATTAATATGGAACCGTTTTTTACTAAAGACACACAAAATACAAACGTTGATAATTTTATTATAGATAATAATAGGTCTGTTAATCAATTATTTAATAATAAAAAGGAAGTTACTAGAAATACATTCTTTTCACCTGATGTAAATGTTAATGATACTACTGGTTCATCATTTCAATACGAAGTTTTGAAAAATAGAAGAGATCAATCTTTACTCAATTTAAATAATAATGTATTTCCTATTGATCAAATACGCGTCGGTCCAGGTTTAGATGACGGATTTGATGATAAAGGTAGTGGTGGATTTCATGATTATAATACAAATATATTTGCTAAACCAAGAAATATAGACGAACTTCGTTTTGATAGTAATCAAAAACAAAGAACATTTACAGTTGATTATCAAGCCCCAAAAATTGATATAGGACAACGAGGTATTGTAAATCCTCCTTCTAAAAATAAACCAGAAAGAGTTTATGAACAAACTGCAGATAACTTTTTCAAAACAACTGGTTCAATATTAAAAGATACACAGAGACCTATTGAAAACCTAAAAGCAACCAATAAACAAGATTCGCATATTGATTATTCTGGGAATGTTAAATTAACAAATGGGGGTGTTTCTGAAGAAGATAATTATAATAAAAAATCATATACTATTTATGATAATGAAAGAAAAACTACAGAATGTAAAACTGTCATGAATAATCCAACTTCATTTATTAAAGCACTTGTTGCACCATTATTAGATGGTGTTAAATTATCTAAAAAACAATATACAATAGATTCTGCTAGAGAAACAGGAGGTAATATTTCTTCAGAAGTCAATAAAGGTACAGTATATGATCCTATTAATCATATAACAAAAACAACTGTAAAAGAAACAACTATTCATGATTCACAAAATACTAATCTTAAAGGAAATGACGGTATTTATTCAACATTAAATGATGATGCTAAAACAACTGTAAAAGAAACAACTATTCATGATTCGCAAAATACTAATCTAAAAGGAAATGACGGAACTTATTCAGCATTAAATGATGATGCTAAAACAACTGTGAAAGAAACTATTATTCATGATTCACAATTGATGAATTTAAAAGGGACTGTTGAAGAAACTTACAAAAAAAATGATGATATTATGAGAACAACTGTTAAAGAAACAACTCCTATTACTGATAATATTAGAAATATAGGTCCAACTATATATAGAACTTATGTTTATAATCCAGATGAAGTTGCCAAAACAACCGTTAAAGAAACAACTATTAAATCTAAGACAGAATATGGATTTATAGGAGGATTATTAAATAGATTAGTTGGAGGGTATTTCAATAAAGATATTAAATTAAATAATACTAATAAAGAATTTACCGTTCAAGCACAAAGAAATGGTAATGTATCATCTATACATGATCATAGACAAGTTAAAAGAGATGCATACTATGAAGCACCACAAGATGACACAAGAGAAAAAATATTAATTGCTGCTGGTCATACGCCAAATCCAGGTAATATGAATATTAGTATAGATGCAAAAGATGTTAATATGACAATAGATAAGGATCCATTACATAATAATAATTATGGACATATTAGTAAAATATATCAAGAAAGAGAACCAAATATTTTCTTTAGAGACTCAATTACAAAAGAAAATATACAAGATAATGCATATGAAAATAGATTAGATAGTTCTATTATGGAATCTCTAAAATCAAACGAATTAAGTATTCAAATTAACCCAATTAATTAAAATTTATATAAGAAATTTATAACTATTTAAAGTAATTATGCAAGTATTACTTGATACTAAAAAAGAATATACAAAATATATTCAAGAATCAATATCTATTACTATAGCACAAAAGTTCAATAATTATTATGACGATGCAATAAAAAATAATTTAGGAATGAAAGGTTTTCAAAATAATTTAAATATAATAAAAAAATGGAATGATGAAACTATTCTCGAAGAATGTGAATTTTTAATTAAACATAGTAAATATAAAAATTTAGATAAAATTTATGATTTTACAATTCAAACATATATTAAATTAAGATTAATAGAATTAAATATAGATATTTTAAATATTAAAAACGAGTATGAATATCCAAATTTAGAAATATTTATTCATAAATGTTATATAAATATTTCTATATGGGCTTGGAAAAATCCATTTTTATTTTTTAAAAATAACTTAAAACAAATAGAAATACAAAATAATTATAATATTATTGAAAAAAATATAAAAAAAATAATTAAAAATACTCTAAGAGAATGTGTTCCAATTGATAAAATAATTAATAATTTAAGAAATACGAATAATATAGTTAAAAATATTAATGATTATAAATTAAATAATGATTATTTTAAAGAAGATATTAAATTAAATGAAAATAATAAGGTTATTAATAATAATAATTTCTTAAATTCTTTTATTAATTTTGCTAAAAATAGTATTTATAAAAATAAAGAAGATTTTACAACATATCCCAATAAAAATTTAATATCAAATGATAATTTATATTTAGATAATGAAAAAAAAAAAAATGAACAAGAAAATAATAATTATATAGATGTTAACGAAGGAGTCTTAGATAGTAAATTAAAAAAAACTTATCACCAAAAATCAGAACAAAAATCAGAACAAGAATCAGAACAAGAATCAGAACAAGAAACTGAAGAAATTTCAGAACAAGAATCAGAACAAGAATCAGAACAAGAATCGGAACAAGAATCAGAACAAG
>Ga0209534_10004584_pt1 | contig 12630 bp, 17 predicted proteins | sample COG_07_FD_184751 | JGI IMG/M metagenome (GOLD analysis project Ga0209534, IMG submission 184751) | Pelagic Microbial community sample from North Sea - COGITO 998_met_07 (SPAdes) (version 2) | ecosystem: Environmental > Aquatic > Marine > Neritic zone/Coastal water | place: Helgoland, sampling... | reverse complement strand
GTCGAAGATCGATTCGTAGTATATAGAACACGAGATCGTAAAGTAATGAAATCAATTAATTATTATAGACCTGATCTACACCAATTCTTTACAGGAGATGAATTACAAAAATTTCATAACGCAAGTGTAGGGATATAATGTATAAGAAATGTTATCAAGGTAAAAAATTAGGTCATAATGTTTGGGAAATGCATCTGTGGGATGAAAAAGGACACCAAATTATCCCTTATGAAAATATAGCATATCAAGAATGTAAGGAAGAAGAACACACCAATATTGGATTAAATGGAGAATATTTAAAACATACTAATAATTGGTTTTTTTCTAAAAATCCTAATTATAGTGATAAAAATACTCCTGGGCTTCATTTCCATGACATGAAAGTTCATCAAAAATTCTTAGTTGAAAAATATGGAATTAATGATGTACCTTCTACAGGACATAGAGAAGTGTTTTTTGATATTGAGTGTGAAATTGGAGGTGCACTAACTGAAGATTATATTGAAAGTGCACCAATGCCTATTACTTCAATAGCTTGGTGGGATAAAACACCTGATACTTGGCATATTTTAATTCTTGATAAAAAGAATCAACTTAAACATACTAAAGCTAGAAATAAAGAAATTATACCTTGTAGTACTGAAAGTCAATTATTAGCTAAATTTATTGAATTAATTAGAGATATTGACCCAGATATTTTAATTGGTTATAATTCAGATTATTTTGATATACCTTATTTATATTATAGAATGTGTAATACAATAGGTAAAGAATTTGCTGATCATTTATCTCCTTTAGGTAAAGTAGAATCTAAAAAATTCTCTAAATTTTTCTATAAACAAAACCAATATGTTGATATTGTAGGAGTTGAATCACTTGATTATATTCGTTTACATAAAAAATACAGTTGGAAAGATGAACCCAGTTGGAAATTAGATGCTATTGGAGAAAAATATGTTGGTATGAATAAAGTTGAGTATGAAGGAAATTTAGATCAATTATTTGAAACCGATATACAAAAGTTTATTCAATATAATTTTGTTGATGTTGAAATACTTCAAAAATTAGATGAAAAATTACAATATATTGCCTTAACTAAAAATCTATCACATAAAGGTAAACATAACTATAGTGAAGTTTATGCCAATAGTGTTACCCAAGATGGAGCAATTTCAGCTTATTTATTGTCACAAAATATAATCCCGCCACCCAAAGAACCCAACCCTCAAAAGAAAGATGGTTATGCCGGAGGATACCTTTTTTGCCCCAAAGCGGGATTATACAAGTATATGTTTGATGAGGATTTAACATCACTGTATCCATCTATAATTATGTCAATTAACATTGGTAAAGAAACATTCGTAGGCCGTATTATAGATGCAGATGATCGTAATAATAGATTAGGTCTTAACGATTTAAAAGAACGTGACCCAGAAGAAAAATTATTAGTAGAAAATGCAAAACGAAAACAAACCTATGTTAATGCTGGTAGGTTAGTTGAAATGATCAAACAAAATGATTTAGCAGTAGCGGCCAATGGTTCAATGTTTAGAACAGATAAAGAAGCAGTATTATCCACTATACTTAAAAAATGGTTTGAAGAACGTGTTTTATATAAAGGACGTATGAAAAAAGCATATCAATCGGGAGATAAAGAAGCAGGAGAATATAACCATTTGATGCAGTATACAATGAAAATTTTGCTTAATAGCTTATATGGTGCTACCGCATTACCCTCATTCAGGTATGGTATGAACCATTCAATATTAAGTGAAGCAATTACATTATCAGGACACAGAATTATACAAGAATCAGCTCTATGTGCTAACAGACATATGAATAAAGTTATGCGTGGAGAAATTAGTTTAAATTTAACAGATAAAAAAGAAAGTGAAGAAGTTATAACTAATCCAAATATTATTGAACAACCAAGACCAATGTGGTAATCTAAAACTAGAAATATGAAAAAACCAGAAAACAAAATACCATTATTTAAAGTATTTATGTCTCCTAAAGCAGGAGAAAAAGTTACAGATGTACTTAATAGCGGTTTTATAGGACAAGGACCTAAAGTAGAAGAATTTGAAAATAATTTAAAGGACTATTTTAAGCATCCTTATATTCAAACTTTAAATGCTGGAACCTCTGTTTTACACATGGCGTTACATTTACTTAAAAAACCCCAAGAACATCAAGAAGATGTATTTGAAGGAGTAGCTTTTATCAACCATAAGTGGCCTGGCTTAAAACCAGGGGATGAAGTGTTAGCTACTGCTATGACTTGTACTGCTTCAAATTGGCCTATATTAGCTAATGGTCTAAAAATTAAATGGGTAGATATTGATCCTAAAACCCTAAATATGGATTTAGATGATTTAGAAAGTAAAATTACTGAAAAAACCAAAGTTATTATGGGGGTCCATTGGGGTGGATACCCATTAGATTTAGATCGCATTAAAGAAATTCAAAATAATACTCGTAGAAAATTCGGTTGGGCTCCCGCTCTTATTGAAGATGGGGCTCATTCCTTTGGGTCTGAATATAAAGGAAAGCCAATTGGTACTAATGGAAATTTAACTATGTTTTCATTACAGGCTATTAAACATGTAACATCAATTGATGGTGGTTTATTATTTAGCCCCCATAAAGAATTACATAATAGAGGTAAATTAATTAGATGGTATGGGATTGATAGAGATGGTGACCGGAAAGATTTTAGATGCGAAGCTGATATAGAGGAATGGGGGTTTAAATTTCATATGAATGATGTTTGTGCTACAGTAGGTATTGAGAATTTTAAATTTATGGAAAATATAGTTACCAAACATAAAGAAAATGCTGCTTATTATGATGAAAATCTAAAAGATACTAAAGGAGTTACTTTATTAGAACGAAAAGAAGGTCATGATTCTGCCTTTTGGATTTATACTATGTTAGTAGATGATAGAGATGGCTTTTATAAACATATGGATGAATGTAACATTACAGTATCCCAGGTACATGAAAGAAATGATAAGCATACTTGTACATCTGAGTTTAAAACTGATTTACCTAACTTAGATAAGACTATAGGAAAAGTAGTTAATATTCCTGTTGGGTGGTGGGTAACAAAAGAAGAAAGAGAATATATTGTAGAATGTATTAAAAAAGGGTGGTAAATTGAAGGATTTATTTCTAATAACGGCATATACTCCTGATGATGAAAGGAAAAACTTACTAAGAGATTTTATATCTTCTATAGATAAGAAACTATTTGATATCATGGTAGTTAGCCATAGTAGCATCCCAGAGGATATTATTAATAAAGTAAATTATTTTATTTATGATTCTTCAAATGTATTACTAACAGATTTTGAATACAAGTATATAATGTATTATGAAAATGATAACTTTAATATTTATACTACTGAAAATAGACCTTTTAATCATTTTATAGCTGCTTGGAAATTAGTAACCTTAGGGTTATTAACAGCAAAAAATGAAGGATATAAAAAAGTTCATTGTATTGAATATGACACAGAGTTATTATCTATAGACGAATTCGTAGAAAATTCTATTCTTTTAGATAAACATAGCTTAGTATATTATAGTACAAATTATCAACCTTCTATTATTAGTTTCCCTATATCTTTTCATTTAGATAAAATTAATGAACAATGGTTTATATGTAATGAAAAAGAATTAAAACATCAATTATCAACGGGGTATATTAGAACAATTGAGGACCATGAATTAAAAATTTTAAATAACGAACCTAATAAACTATCAAAATCTCATACCTTATTATCTGAAAATAATATTAAAATAAATAAGTACTATTCAGGAGGTGAAGATATATGGGTGGCTCCTATTGTAGATAAAGATGATAATCTATTAGTATTTTCTTGGAATCGTCCCCAAACATTATTAAAAGAAAACGTGTCTTCGTATAATATAAAAATTTTAATAGATAATAAAGACTATATTGATTATGATAATCAGTTAGGCGCATGGCATCTAAACCCCATAAAAAACATTAACGATATTCAAAATTTAACTATTATTAGAAATAATAAAAAAATAGTTACATATGACTTTAATAAAATAGATAAAAATAGATTTAAAAGTTTAAATAGACATGAAAGTAAGTAAGTTACAATTTGATGATTTAGAAGAACTAAAAATTATTAGGGATTATTGTTTAGATTATTTAAATGATTCTACTTCTTTTACACTAAAAGAAACTATAAAATGGTTTACAACAACTAACCCTGAATGGTATGTAATTAGAGTAAAAAATAAAGACAAAATAGCAGGATATATTAGAACCTCAGAATATAATATTAAAAATAGAACTATTTATATAGGTCTTGATTTACATCCTGATTTTAGGGGTTATGGTTATGCTTTTGAAGCATACCAAAAAATAATGCAACAACTTAAAGAAGATAAAAGTTTAAGAAGATTTTACTTAGAGGTTCAAGTATCTAATTTTAGAGCATATAATTTATATAAAAAATTAGGGTTTAAAAATATAGGTATTATTCCTGAAAAATTTTACAATGAAAAAAAAGGTTTTGTTGATGTAGTTTTAATGTATAAAAATGTTTAATATGAGTAAGAAATCTTGCTATATTGCTGTTTTTTGGTTAGGAGATAGAAGAAAAGAAGTTAATGAAAATAAAAAAGATAAATTATTTTATTTAAAAAACCATTTATCTTATTTATCTAATTATTCACATAATCTTAATGATATATTTCTAGTATTTAATCTAGAAAAAGAACATGAAAAATATCTTCCGGAAATTGATAAGATAGTCCCTGACCAAATACAAGGTTCTAAAGTAACTATTATTACAAGAAAAAATGAAGGCTTAAGTTATGGTGCTTGGAGTGACACTTTTAAAATATATAAAAATGATTATGATTATTACATTTTTAATGAAGATGATTATTTTTTTGTCCAAAATAATTGGGATCAATATTTAATAGATAAATTTAATTCTTACAATAACTGTGGTTATATCTGCCCCTTAGTAAAAGAACCAATACTTGCCCATGACTTTAAAAAACATGCGGGTCATTCTACAGGTATATCTTCGGGTGAGGCATTAAATAAAGTTTTAAACAAATTTGGAGAATTACCTCATTATACTACAAATAATTATATTGAGGGAGAATTTTCTCAAGTAATTTTTTCTTATTCTTTTATAGAGGTAGGGTATGATATATATGATATTAGGGATGATTATAGAGTATTTTTTTCTAGAACAGAACCAAATTCTACAGATATATGGAAATTATGGTATTGGAATCTAGAACATTTATTATTACCTGCTGACATTTTAACCTTTAATAATTTTGGGGAAATTCTCCCTTATACTTTTTGGATTACTTTTGATGACCAATATACTCCCTACTATAAACCAAGTAATTTTAAGGAGGCAGTAGAATGTAAAGAAAAGAAAATAGAATTAAATGAATTAAGAAAATTAAAAATAGAAATAGGTAAAGATATATAATTATGGCTTTAAAAAAACAATCGATAAGAAAAAATATGCATATTACATCTGAGGGTAGAGATATACCTAAAGATGAAATAATCCAATTAAGTGAAAACTGGTCTGAAAAACAAGAAAATTTTTTTAGAAAAATGCTTAAACAAGGAGGCCAATTTAAAATAAATGGGATACCTTATAAAGTAGTATTAGAACTTAGAGACGATTTAGACTCAAACGGAAACGCACCTGTAAATTTACCACCAATATCTGGTGAAAGATCATTTTAAAAATAAAATTATGTTAGTAGAAATTTCAAACGGAGAATTATTAGATAAAATTTCAATTTTAGAGTTAAAATTGCTTAAAATTGAAGACAAAGAAAAACTAGTAAATATTCAAAAAGAATTTGATACATTAAATCCTTTAGTTGTAGATTTATTTGAACAACATGATGGGCAACTTCAAAACCATTACCTTGAATTAGCCAAAATAAATGGGCAGCTTTGGGATATAGAAGATTGGATCAGAGATTGCGAACGTGAAAAGAGATTTGATAAAGAATTTGTAGAACTGGCTCGTTCTGTGTATATTACCAATGATAAAAGATGTGAAGTTAAAAAAATAATCAACTTAATGACATCATCAGGATTAGTAGAAGAAAAATCATATAAAGAATATTAATGAAACATTTAGAAGAAACACCTTGGTGGATATGTGATGCAGATGATGAAAATTATTGTGCTTATGTTGATACTGATTCAAATTATTTTAATGCAGAACCTATATTACTTTATTTATATCCTAATTTTGAAGAATTTAGTGATAAAGAAAAGGATGATGTTTTAGAAAAAGTAGCACTTAAATATCAAGATGTTATTACAGATCATTATGATATTTTAGCTAAGGAATGTTTCAATGTCTCAGAACATAGACTTGAAATGAAAACTGAGTGTGTAATTAGATCTGCTTATTTTAGAGCTACTAGACGTTATGCACAGTGGATTACTAAACAAGAAGGTATTGAAAAAGAAACTTTAGACATTAAGGGTCTAGAGTTTATGAAAGCAAATTTTCCACCTATTTTAGGAGAATTCTTTAATGATATTCTTCAACAAGTACTTAAAGGTGAAGAAAAAGCTAACATAATAGACCAAATTAAAGTATTTAAAAAACAAATATTAGGTGGGGAAATACCACTAGCAAAATTAGGTAACCCCACAGCTGTTAAAAAATTAGAAAAATACTCAGGTACGAGTGCTAGAGCAGGTGAGATGTTTACTGAAATACTTAAAGGAGCTCCTGCACCTGTAAGGGCAGCTATTAGATATAATGATTTATTAAAATTATGGAAATTAGATAGAAAACATAATTTAATTACAATGGCTGATAAAGTTAAATGGATTTATTGTAAAGATAACCCATATAAAATAGAGGCATTAGCATTTTTTGATTATGACATTCCTGAAAAAATTCAAGATTTTTTAGATAGATATGCTGATAGACAAAAAGTATTTGATTCAATATTATTAAATAAATTAGAAGGATTCTTTAGTGATTTACAATGGTCATTAGATTTAAATCCTTACACAAATGCATTAAGTTCGTTTGAAATTTAAAATAAAATTCGTATATTACAGTTATGATAAATAAGAGTACACTCACATCGGTTATTTCCAAATATTACTTAAATGGTTTAAATAATCAGGTAAAATGGAGAATTAAAGATAATCAACTTACTATTTACGCAGGTGAATCAGGTAGAGTATGTAAAATAGAACATAGTAATTTTCCACTAGAAGACGCTGAATTAGGTGTATTTGATACACACAAATTAAGTAAGTTAATATCTATTACTAATGGTGATTTAATGGTTTCATTAGAGAAGATTAAAGCAGTTTATACTAAAATACATTTTGCTGATGCTAACTTTGATTTAACTTATTCATTAGCTGATATTCTTATTTTAGGTAAAAATACATACTATGAAGATCCTGATTCTTTTGAAATGGAGCTTGATTTGACTAGAGAAGATATTGACCATTTAATTAAAGCTAAAAGTGCTTTAGCTGATGTAAATAATATGTTAATTACAAGTACTACAGATATGGATGGCACAAATGTTTGTGAATTTATATTTGGTGATAATACTGGATTTTCAAACAAAATTACATATCAAATTCAGGGTAATATATCTAAAAGTGGTATTGAAATTCCTTTTGATTCTGATATATTTAAAGATATTTTAAATTCTAATAAAGATATGGATAGTGGCACACTAAAATTATCAGAACAAGGAATGTTAAAATTAAACTTCTATTCAGAAGAGGTAAATAGTGAATATTTTATCGCGAGAAACGAGTAATCACGTATGTATAATAGAACATAATATTGGAGTTTAGGACACGCTGTTATGTTTAAATTAAATTAACCGAGAGCTACGGCCTCACAAAACTAAATGATATGAGTACATTATTCAATGAACGTACACCGTTCGACTTACTTTTCCGTAACCTATTTAAGGCAGACGGAGTTTTTCAACCAACCACGTTTGAAAACAAACAACCACACCCACTAGATATTTTTTATGACGAAGAAGGACTTCATTTTGAAGTTGCCTGTACTGGTCTAACTAAAAAAGACATTCAATTAGAAATAGATGGGGATCTTTTAAAAATTATCTACGATAAACCAACTGAAGAAGAAGATTATAGTGGCTACATCTATAAAGGATTAGCTAAACGATCTTTTAACTTAGGTTATAAAGTAGCAGCTAAATTCGAACTTGAGAAATTAGAGGCAGAAATGAAAGATGGTTTGCTTCATCTATTTATCCCAATTGCGGAGTCTAAAAAAGCAAAAACAATTAAAATTAAATAAAAGTTATACTAAAAATGCGTGTCCTAGCGCAATATTGTTCGTATATTCACGGATAAATAAATAAAACAAGTTATATGTCTGAAAAACGAAAATCAATCCAAACGATTACAGATAGTTTACTAGAACCCTTCTTTATTACTAAAGATGAATATAGTTATACTGTTAAAGAAATGGTTACATCTGATGCTAACCACTTTAGATCCAAAGGTAAAAGTAAAACTTATGAAAAATCTTTGTATTATTTTTCCGAATTTGAACAAGCTCTCCATAAAATTGCTGATCTAAAAGCAACTAAGGGAAATTTTAATAGCTTAAAAGGATATATTGAAAATTATGAATTAATTAAAAACCAAATAAAAAATTATACCAATGGAATTAGAAGCGCTGTTTGATGCTGTTATTGTTAAACCCATAGAAGTAGAAGAAACTACATATGGTAACATTATTGTACCTGATTTAGGTAAAGAAAAAAATGAAATGGGTACTGTAGTAGCTGTGGGACCTGGAAAGCCAACTATTACTGGAGAATTTATTTCTACCCAAATTAAAATTGGAGATAAAGTAGTATTACCTACAATGGGTTTTACTAAACTACCTTATAATGGGGAAGAATATTATGTAGGCCCTGAAAACCAGATTTTAGCCAAGGTTAAAACCCAAGTTGCAATTGAAGAAGCTATTGCAGAAACAGAAGTAAGTGAAACTGAAAAAGAAATCTTAAACGATATTTAAAAATGAGTAAACAAGTTATTTTAGGTTCAGAAGCAAGAACCAATTTAGTAAAAGGAATTGATATACTAGCAGATGCTGTAGTATCAACATTAGGACCAAATGGTAGAAATGTAGTAATTTCTAACCCACAGGGTGCTCCTCAATCTACAAAAGATGGTGTTACTGTGGCTAAATCCATTACACTAAAAGATCCTAATCAAGAATTAGGAGTACAATTAGTAAAACAAGCCGCAATTAAAACAGCTGAAAAAGCAGGTGATGGTACAACAACCTCTACTTTATTGGCTAGAGAAATGATCCAAGCTGGGTTAGATGCTCTAAATAATAATGAAAATGCAGTTCAAATTAAAAGAGATATTGATTCTACAGTAAAAGAAGTAGTTAATAATCTGAAAAACCAAATATCAGAAGATATTTCAGGGGAAGAACAATTAGAACAAATTGCATCAATTTCAGCTAATAATGACCCCGAAACTGGGAAATTAATTGCTACAGCAATTGAAAAAGTAGGATTAGAGGGGGTTGTCCATATCGAAGAATCTCGTACAGGAGAAACTTATTTAGAAACTGTTGAAGGGTTACAGTTTGGAAGAGGATATAAATCTCCTTATTTTGTTACTAATAATAGTAATATGACTGCTACATTAGATAACCCCCTAATCCTTATTGCTGATCAAAAAATAACTCAAGTAAAAGAATTATTACCTATATTAGAAGCAGTATCGGCACAAGCAAAATCACTTTTAATTATAGCTGAAGATATTGATAATGAAGCTTTAGCAACTCTTATTGTTAATAAAATGAGAGGTACAATGAAAGTGGTAGCAGTTAAAGCACCTGATTTTGGTGATAGACGTAAATTAGTTTTAGAAGATATTGCTGTCACTACAGGTGGAGTAGTATGTGATAAACAAAAAGGTATGAAACTAGATAAATTCTCTTGGGAATGGTTTGGTGAAGCTCGTACTGTAACTGTAGAAAAAGAACAAACAACAATTGTAGATGGAAAAGGAACAGTTGAATCAATTGAAGCACGTATTGAAGAATTACAACAACAAATCTCAAAAGCAACAACGCCGTTTGAGATCGAAAAGCTCCAAGAAAGGTTGGCTAAATTCACAGGAGGAGTAGCTATTATTCATGTAGGTGGAAATACTGAAACTGAAATGAAAGAGAAAAAAGATAGAGTTGATGATGCCCTACATGCAACAAAAGCTGCTATTGAAGAGGGAATAGTACCAGGAGGTGGGACAGCATTATTATATGCTTCATCAGGTTTAGAAGCTAAATCAACTGGAGCTCAAATTGTAATTGAGGCATGTGCTAAACCATTTAATCAAATTTTAGTTAATGCTGGCTATGATAAAGTAAAAGGACAAATTTTAGCTGATAATTTAGTTAATTCTGGTAATGATACCTGGGCAGGTTATAATATTAAAACTGATGAAATAGTTAATATGAAAGAAGCTGGTATTATTGACCCAACCAAAGTAGCTAGAACAGCATTACAAAACGCAGCATCAGTAGCTGGTACAGTATTACTTACCGAATGTACTGTAGTAGATGAACTAAGTGAAGAATCAAAACAACCTCAAATTGACCCCTCAATGATGGGGATGATGTAAGATAATTTCGTATATTATGGCTACACAAATTGAAGAAAAAAATATCCTAATCGCCAGGCGAGTACCGCCTGGTGATAAATGGAGATTAGTTGCGAATGAACCAGAAGGTCCTGTACACAAATCACTAACCGATACTCTAGAAGCTTATATGGTTAAAACAGGGTTTAAGGGAAGTTATAGATTAGAACCATTGAAAAGTAGTTTATATGCAATTGATTCTAAAGAAACAGAAGTAATACCTGAACCAGAAAAAAAATATTCAATATATGGCGAATACGGATCATAGTTTATTAGTAGAACGTTATAGACCATCTAAATTAGAAAATTATGTTGGCAATGAGAATATTAAAAAATCTATCTCTAAATATTTAGACCAGAATGATATTCAAAATTTAATATTTTATGGACCCGCTGGTACAGGAAAAACTACTTTGGCAAAACTTTGTGTTCAAAATCTTGATTGCGATCATCTTTATATTAACGCCTCAGATGAAAGAGGTATTGAGACGATTCGTGATAAAGTTCAAGGCTTTGCGAGCGTGGCTTCTTTTAAACCACTTAAAGTGGTCATTTTGGATGAAGCTGATTTTCTTACTATCCAAGCGCAAGCTTCACTCCGCAATATCATTGAAACTTTTTCTCGTACGACAAGGTTTATTATGACTTGTAATTTTGTAGAGCGTATTATTGATCCTCTACAATCTAGATGTCAAGTACTTAAAATTGTACCTCCAACTAAAAAGGATGTTGCTAAACATTTAAATTGGATATTACAACAAGAATCAATTTCACATGATATAAATGATTTAGTACCTCTAGTTAACCAATACTACCCAGATTTACGTAAGTGTATTAACACTATACAATTATCAACTGTAGACGGTGGAGCAAATGATTTATATCTTAGCCTAGATCAGTCAGTACTAGTATCATCAAATTATATAGATAAAGTTATTAATGCTTTATCAGAGGGATCTAAACATAATAGAATAGATTGTTATAATGATATACGTCAAATTATAGCCGATGCTAATGTAGATGATTTTGATGAATTATTTAAAGCATTATATGAACGTGCTTCTGAATACTTACAAAATAAAGAAGGTACAGCAGCTATTTTAATAAATGAACATCAATATAAAGCAAATTTCCGAATCGACAAGGAAATAAATACAATGTCGTTAATTCAAAACTTAATAAATAATAAATAATTATGCAACAGCAAGTACAACAACCCCCAATTGATCTAAAAAACACATCCCCAGTTAAAACATTTGATGGGGGAGTTGTTTTTCAACAAGGAGTAGTATTAAGAACTGTATCCAAATTTGTAATGGGGACAGATGAAGATGCCTTACTTCCAATCCCTGTCTTTTATGATCCAGCAACTAAGAAAATTCTTAAATCTTCAGTTCCAAAAGAATTAAGAGAGGAATTAGCTGATGACTTAATGGATTAGATTTGAAAAATATTTTTGATTGGTTAAAAGCAATTAATACTACCAAACCCCCAGTTGATTCTTTTACAGATAAAGACTGGGAGGTTTGGAATAGTTATATGGTTCATAGGTTTATATCAATGAATCCTGATTATATTGAAGTAGTTAATTATGTTCAAGATTTCCCACCTCAGGAAAAAAGAATGATATATTCTATTTATAAGGAATTTATTCCTAAAAATAATAAATGGAATAAGTATATTAAGTCTAAGGTAAAACAACCTAGTAAAGATTTAACAAACCATATTAAAGATTATTTTCAATGTTCAAGTAAAGAAGCAAAGGAATATATAAATATATTGGATACCCCAGAAATTAATCGTATATTAACCAACAGAGGATTAAATAAAAAAGAAATAAAACCGTTATTAAAATGACAAAAGAATTATACAATATGTTAAAAACATCTGCTGAAGCA
>Ga0209534_10004573_pt1 | contig 12643 bp, 9 predicted proteins | sample COG_07_FD_184751 | JGI IMG/M metagenome (GOLD analysis project Ga0209534, IMG submission 184751) | Pelagic Microbial community sample from North Sea - COGITO 998_met_07 (SPAdes) (version 2) | ecosystem: Environmental > Aquatic > Marine > Neritic zone/Coastal water | place: Helgoland, sampling... | reverse complement strand
ACCCCCTAGAGTGCATGAAACAAATTAAAGATTTAAAACCTGTATTACATCTTAAAAAAAACAATTACATTTACAGGTATGTATTAGTAGACAGATTTCAAAATGATGGTAAGAATCATTATGGTTTTGACACTAAACAAGAAAAGACAACAGAAGAAATTTTTGCGTTAAAAAGTAATAGACAAATCAGACGTAAATATATAATAAGGAAGTAATATGGCATCAGTAGTAGGAATATGTAATGGAGCATTAAATCAACTGGGAGCTACAACAATACTTTCATTAACAGAAGATTCAAAAAACGCTAGACTTTGCAATACTAGATATTCAGAAGTAAGAGACGCAGTATTTAGATCACACCCTTGGAACTGTTTACAAACAAGAGTAGAACTACCACAATCAACTACAACTCCTGCTTGGGGTTTTAAATTTCAATATGACTTACCCGGTGATTGTTTAAGATTACTTAGAATATTAGAATATGATTCAGATCATAAAGTAGAAGGAAGAAGTATTTTATCTAATAGTGAGACTATGAAAATTTTATATATCTCAAGAGTTACTGACCCAAATCAATATGATGAATTATTAAGAGAAACTTTATCTTCAGCATTAGGTGCAGACATTGCTTATGCAATTACATCTAATAATACTACTTCACAAAATATGATTGTATCATACCAAGAAAAATTAAGAGACGCTAGATTTGTAGATTCAACAGAAGGATATAATGTTAATCCGGATAATGGAATGACAGATGTTGTTGGTGCTGATACCTTCATTAACTCAAGATATTAATAATGGCTAGAGTAGCTGCACAACTTACAAACTTCACAGCAGGTGAATTATCTCCACGTTTAGATGGAAGAAATGATTTAGCAAAATATTCAGCAGGATGTGCAACTGTAGAAAATATGGTTATCTATCCTCATGGAGCTGCTGCTCGTAGACCCGGAACACAATATGTTGCTTCAGTAAAAACACCAGCTAACAAAACAAGATTAATACCTTTTGAATTTTCAACTGAACAAACTTACATATTAGAGTTTGGCAATCAGTACATAAGATTTTATAGAAACAATGGTCAAATAGAATCTGGTGGATCACCTTATGAAATATCTACACCTTATTTAACAGCAGAATTATTTGATATTAAATTTGCACAAAGTGCTGATGTTATGTATCTTACGCACCCCAATCATCAAACTAGAAAATTATCAAGAACAGGTCACACATCATGGACTTTAGCTGCAGTTGAATTTACTAATGGTCCATACTTAGATACAAATACAACAGCAACAACAATGACAACTTCTGCTCATACAGTTGGAACTGGAAGAACTTTAACAGCTAGTGCAGTTACAGGAATTAATAGTGGCTCTGGATTTTTAGCAACTGACGTTGGTAGACAAATTAGATTTAGAGATGGTTATGGAATAATAACAGCTTTTACAAGCACTACAGTTGTAACAATTGAAATTTTAATAGATATGGGATCAACAAGTGCTTCTACTGATTGGTCATTAGGATCATTTTCTACAACAACAGGTTTTCCATCTTGTGTATCTTTCTTTGAACAGCGATTAGTTTTTGCTGCAAGTATTAATAATCCACAAACAGTTTATTTTTCTAAATCTGGTGATTATGAAAATATGGATGCCAACATTGGTGGAACTGTTGCAGATGATGATGCTATTATTTATACAATCGCATCTAATCAAGTAAACGCAATTCGTTTTTTAACTTCTGCTAGAACTTTAATTATAGGTACTGCAGGGGGTGAATTTGTTGTGTCTGGCGGTGGTGACAATAGTCCCATAACCCCTACAAACATTATGATTAAAAAACAATCCAATCATGGTGCTGCAAACGTAGATGCAATATCAGTTGGTAATGCAACATTATTTTTACAACGTGCTAAAAGAAAAATTAGAGAACTAGCTTATAACTTTGATGTTGATGGTTATATTGCTCCAGACTTAACTATCCTTGCAGAACATATTACCGAAGGTAATGTTGTTGAAATGGCTTATCAAGAAGAGCCTTTAGCAATTATATGGTGCGTTAGAGGTGATGGTCAATTAATTGCATTAACTTATCAAAGAGAACAAGAGGTAGTTGCTTGGCACAGACATATTATTGGTGGTGTATTTGGAACTGGTGATGCAGTAGTTGAAAGTGTTGCAGTAATTCCAACAGACGATAGTGAATATGAATTGTACATGATTGTTAAAAGAACTATTAATGGTGCAACTACAAGATATGTAGAATACTTACATACATTTAACTTTGACCAAACAGATAATACTTCATTTAATTATTTAGATTCTCAATTAGATTTAAGTAAATCACAAACAACTTTAACTGCTGGTATTAGTGCTACAGATACAACTATTCCTGTTGCTTCTATTTCTGGATTATCAGCTTCTGGTAAAATAAAAATTGGTGGAGAAATAATTTCATATGCAGGTATATCAAGTCTTAATTTAACAGGATGTACAAGGGGTCAAAATATAACTACAGCAACATCTCATACTTCTGGAGATACTGTAAAAGAAGTTGTAAATATTATAGCTGGATTAGATCATTTAGAGGGACAAACAGTTTCTATATTAGTAGATGGTGCAACTCATCCAACTAAAGTAGTTGCTAGTAATCAAATAACTTTAGATAGATTTGGAACAGATGTTAAGGTTGGTTTAAGTTATACATCAATATTAAAAACTATGAGAATAGATGCTGGTTCACAAGATGGTACTTCTCAAGGTAAAACTAAAAGAATATATGAAGTTACTGCTAGACTATTTGAAACAGTTGGTGTTGAAGTTGGACCAGACTTAAACAATATGGAAAGAATACCATTTAGAACTTCTGCTGATCCTATGGATCAAGGTATTCCACCATTCACAGGAGATAAAGAAGTAGAATTTAGAGGAAATTATGATACAGATGGTTTTATGATGGTAAGACAAACGCAACCTTTGCCTTTAACACTCTTATCATTATACCCAAGATTGGTTACAAATGATGGATAATAAATTGCATATAACACCTTATACAAAAGAACATGGAAGATTCATATTATCTTGTCAAATGAATCATAAAATTTTAGAAGCTGATTCAGAATATATAAAAGTTATGGGTGATGCTCAAAACTTAGAACAAGATCATTTAGCTTTTACAGGTATCGTAAATAATAAACCTATCTTTGCAGCAGGTATGAAAATGATTTGGGGTCAAGTTGCTGAAGGTTGGGTTATTGCTACAGATGAAATGTGGAATCATCCATTAGGAGTTGCTAAAGCAATTAAAAAAGATTTTGCTAGAGTTGCAAAAGAACATAATATAAAAAGAGTTCAATCTGGAATTAGAAAAGATTTTAAAGAAGGCATAAGATTTGCCGAATGGTTAGGATTAGAAAGAGAAGGCTTAATGAAAAACTGGGGATTTGACGGATCAGACCAATACTTATATGCGAGGATATTTTAATGGGAACAGCCGCACCAATGATTTTTACAGGAGCAATGGGAGCAGCTCAATACCAAGCTCAAGGTAAAATTGGTAAATACAATCAAGCAGTTAATAATAGAAATGCTGCAGTTCTTGAAGGTCAAGCAGATCAATTAGAAGCAAAAGCAGAATTTGATATTGCACAATTTCAAAAAGATTTTAAAAAATTAGAAGGTGAAACAACTGTTGCTCTTGCTAAATCTGGTGTAGAACTTGGAACGGGTAGTGCTTATAATATAGAACTTTCAAATGCTTATGAAGCAAAATTACAAGAAAATTTAATTAGATATAATTCTCAAGTTGCTGCAGCAAATAAAATGGAAGAAGCAAACTTTGCAAGAATTAGAGGTACAATGGCTAGAAATGATGCTAAGATGGCTCAAATAGGAACAGTAGCACAAACAGGATCAAGTCTATTTTCAATGATGAATAAACCTAAAGGAACTGTATAATGCCAAAAATACCTACATTTGAAGCAAAAGGATCAATAGAACAATTAGCAGGTACTACAACTAATATTCAAATGGGTTTAAATAATACTCTTGCTAGTGCTTTAGCACCTGTAACAAAAGCTGTTGTTGATTTTAAAGTAAAAGAAAATGCAGCACAAAACCAAGCAGAAGCATTAAGATTAGAAAATGATTTTATTACTGATATGCAATCAGTTACTCAAACAATTAAAACTGATCCAAAATATGCGTTAAACAAAGATGCAGCAAATGCATATTTAAAAGAACAATCAAATGCTTTTATAAAAAAATATCAATCATTAGCTACCAATGGAAATGTACAAGATAAGTTTTCTAATTATGCTTTAGCTGAAACACAAAAAACAATTTTTAAAACTGATACTTTAATATCAAATAATATTTTAGCAGATTTAAATAATGGTTACGCAAAACAAAAAGAAAATTTAATGACAACAGCCTTTATGGATAAAGGTATTGATATGGCAACATTAAAAACAAGTTTAGAAAAATTAGCTATAGATACTTATAGTTCTCAAGTATCTCCACCAGAACTAGATAAATTGTTAGCTACTATTCCACAAGAAATTGATTTAATGGTTGGACTTCAATCTGTAAGCCAAACTCCATCAAAAACATTTGAATTATTAAAAGATAAAAATTATTTACCAAGCATAACAACAATACAAAGACAAGATTTACAAGAAAAAGCTAAAGCTATTTTAAGACCACAAATACGAACAGAATTTAAAAATTATGTTGATGCTAGAGCAGCTGGTAAAGAACCAGCAAGATTTGATGTAGAAAAAATAAATGAAATATTTACAGAACCAGAAGCACAAAAAATAATGGTTGTAAAAGAAATGGCAGATAACAATGCTGACAATATTATTTTTTTTCACACTTTAAAAAATGACGATATAGATTTTAATTTAAAAGCAATGATAGAAGAAAACAATGCAACATTACCCGGTGATCTTGCAAAAGAATCAAATGAATTTTTAATTCAATCAGCTGAAAATATAAAATTAAACAGACAAGATAATCCTGTTAAATATATAATAGATACAAACCCAGATATTGAAAATGAAATAATAAATGTATCAAATATGTCTGCAGCATTTGCAGCACCCAATCAATATGAAACTTCTGCTATGGATGAAGCTCAATTAAATTTAACAGAAAGAATAATAGAAGAGCAAAAATTATTAGGTATAAAAAATATAAAAGTTATGACAAATGAACAATCACAATCATTTGTTGCAAGTTATAATGAAGCTGCAAAACTTTCAGATGGAGATAAACTAAATGGTATGATGCTTAGTTTAGCTTCTAATTATGGTGATAACGAAGGTCTTGCAATACAACAATTAAGAGCAGATGGTTTACCTTTTGGTGCAACTGTTTCTTCCGGTTTAGCAAATTCTGTACTTGCAGAAATAGCTCTTTCATTTGATACAAAAGAGGAAAAAAAAGAAATAAAAGAATATTTAAAAACAAACGATATAAAAATTGATGAAATGAAAGAAGAAATAACTGATGGAGTTTCAGATTTTATGAACATTGTATTAAGAAATACACCAAACGATAGCAGCGAATCATTAACAAAAACAAATGAAATAAAAGAATTTTTAACTTTTGTTGCAGCACAAAAAATGATTGGTAATCCAGAAATGGAACAAAGTGAAGCTATACAATTTGCTGTAGATAGTTGGAACAACAATTTTGTTTTAACAGACACTTATTATATTGGTAAACAACAAGGTGATAGAGTATTAAATTTAAATGAAACAAATAGAATACAAGACACTACAGACCTTTTAAGAACATATTATTTAGATGAACTTGATGTTGTAGCTTTTCAATCAAATATTGAAGATGATCCAGTAGTATTATCAAATAAAATGCGTTCTCAAATGTCTATTAATGGAGAGTGGAGAAATACTGCAGATGGAGAAGGTGTAATTTTTGGCATTGTTCTTGATAATGGTTTTGCACCAGTTATAAATAATAAAGGAGAACAAATAATTTTTAAATTTGATGACAGGTCTGGTCTTGTTCCCGGAACAGATATTGTTATAGATTTTGATGTAGGATTTAATGAACCAGAAAATACTCCTGCTACTATGTTAATTGATACTTTTGAAAAAGCAAATCAACTTGCTAGAGATGAAGGTATAACCTATGAAGAAGCATTGGAAAAAATAAGAAAACCAGACATTCCAAATATTGAATTTGATGATGGAAAAAAAAACTCTAAAATTTCAATAGATGACCAATCATCAAAAACAGATTTTAGTATAATTTCAAAAGCTAATGCTGGAGAAATTAATTTTAGTGTTGGAGAAAGAGTTATATTAGGAGATAATATTACTAATGAAAATTCTAATAAAAATTTACAAAAATTTATAACTGCTGTGCGTGATGTAGAAAGTGGTGGTGGAAAAAATACATACAATAAATCTACAACTGCTGCAGGAGATTTTCAATTTAAAATGCTAACAAAAGATAAAAACAAAAAAGGTTCTGCATTTCAAACAGGGTTACAAAGAATAGAAAATTTATATAAAGCTAAAAATCAAACTATTCCAAATTGGGTCAAAAAAGCCAGAGATCATAATGATCCTAGAAAATTAACTAAAAAACAACAAGAAGAATTATTTTTAATTAATCTTCAACAACAAAAAGGAACTGATGCTTTAATTAAAGCAATGTTAAGTGGAGATATGAATAAAGCAATGAGGTTATATGCTGAATTTCACCATACTAATTTAAATGTTTTAGATGATAAAGAAATAAATAAAAAATTTAATAAAGCATATAAATAATATGGCACAATTTGGATTTGGATTAAACACAGTTAAGACAGCACAGGAAACTGGTTATGATAATTACAAAACAAGTTTGTTTGAATCATTAGGAGCAGTAGCTGCAGATAACTGGAATTTTAATCCTGTAATGTCTTTATTCAATATATTTGGTTCTGACACATTTAATATAGATGGTATTGTACCAGCAGCAAAAAAATCAAGAGAAGCAGGTTTAATTCCTAGAGATAAAAATTTATTAAATGAAGAATATAGAGATTTAGGATTATATTTTGAAAGAAACGAATATCAATCAGTTGTTGATATTATGGTTGATAGAAAAAAAAAAGAAAGAGAAAGACAAAGTATCATGGAAAGAGGTCCAAAAGGTTCTTGGAATCCTTTATCTGGTGGATTTTATGTTGGTGCTGCAAAACTTGCAGTAGGTATTGGTACAAGTTTTCTTGATCCTATAAACATTGGAGCTTCTTTTATTCCTATTTATGGACAGGCTAGATTTGCTAGGTCTATTGCTAAAGCAAAAGGAATGGGTGAAAAATCTGCAAAAGCATTTAGAAGAACAAGATTAAAAAGAGGTGCTATAGAAGGAGCAGGTGGTGCTTTACTTATAGAACCTCTTGTTTATGGAGTAGCACAAAGAATACAAGCTGATTACGATATATATGATTCTTTTTTAAATGTTGCATTTGGTACAGTTATTGGTGGTGGACTTCATGTAGGTGCTGGTAAATTAAAAGACATGAATACCAATGCAAACTTTCAAGCAAGAATTAGAATAAACAGAGAAAATTTAAGTAAAGGTGATGATGGAAAACCAGAAGTAGATTTATACAAAGAATATTATCCAGATGAAGTAGTAAATGAAATGATGAGATTAGATCAAATGGATTCAGAAACTAGAAAATTATTATTACAAAAAGGTATAGGGGATATGATGTTAGATGAACCTGTAAACTTAGGTCCAATCATAAACGCTGATCCTACACTTAATGGTACATCAACTAAAGAACTTGACTTACAATTAATAGGAGCAAAAAAAAATCTTGAAATAATTAAAAAACAAACACAAGAAATAATTAAAGATGGTGGTAAAGTAAATAAAATACATTTACAAAAAGCAATTAAAAAATACAATGATTTATTAGCTAAAAGAAAAAAATTAATAAAAACTACTAAAACAGAACCTGTAATTACTGATCCAGTAGTTAATCGTAAAAAAATTTCTAAAGAAATGCCTTCTGAATCTCCACAAAAAATTATTACTAATGAGGATGTTCAATTAAAAACTGCTGAAGAAAGATTGGTTAAATTAAGAACAAAACAAAATGATGCTGGACTACCTTTGGAATTTACAAATAAAAGTACAGGTCAAAAAGATGCTACATTAAAAGAAGCAGACGAAGCATTGGAAGAAGTTAATTCTAAATCTGATGACATAGAAGCTGGTATAGCTGATTATATTAATTGTACAAATGGAAATAACTAATGGCTAAAAGTAGTTGCTCAACAAGAATATTAAATTTAATAAAAAAATCTTCTATTAAATCTGTAGATCAACAAGATTTAATTGACAAAATTAATATTGCTGTACTTGAAGCTAAAAAAACTAATTTAGATCAAGTAGATATAGATAAAATTAGTAAAGAAGTTACTGAACAAATAAAAGCTCAAAAAAAAATTAATAAAATTAATGCTGTCAATGATGAAATATTAGTAAGAAAAAAAGTACAAGAACTTATAGAAACTTTTGATGGTGATGAACAAGAGGGTTTAATAGCTTTGTTGGTTGGATCAAACAGATTAACATTAGGTGCAAGATCATCTGTTGGTGTTGCTCAAAATGCTGCACAAGGTCAATTAGTAGCTTCATTTGATGCTGAAGTTACTGCTAATGGTTTAGATGGAATGTTTGATAAAGCGGATGCAAGACTTCAAGAAGAACTTGCAATAACACAACAACAAATTTCTGAAGGAATGGAAGTAACAACTAAAAATCCAGATATAAAAAAATTAGCAGAAATAATGGAAAAACATTCTGAATTAACTAGACAAGCATTAAATGCTAGAGGAGCAAACATTCCTAAAATGTGGGGATATGTTGTAAGACAATCTCACGATCAATTTAATGTAAGAGCCGCAGCAAATAGATTGGGTAAAAATGTAGATGATATAATTGCTGATCCAAGTTTAAAAGGTACAGATATAAATTATAATAAAAATTTTACTGCTTGGAAAGATTTTATTATGCAATATTTAGATGGAGATAGAACATTTGGTAACACAGATAATATTGATTCTTTTTTAATGAACTCATATAATTCTTTAGTTGGAAATAAAATACAAGTAGCTGATGGAGCTAGTGGAGTATTTGGAAGTAATAGTGTTACAAAAGGAATTTCAAATAAAAGAGTATTACATTTTAAATCTGCAAAAGATTGGTATGCCTATAATGAAAAATTTGGCACAGGATCATTAAAAGAAACTTATTATAGTGGTCTAATGACAGCAGGAAGAAATATAGGTATGTTAGATACATTGGGAACAAAACCTAAAGAAAATTTTGAAAAAATTAGAGTTGCTATTTCAAATAGAATGTTAGCAAATAAAAGAAGTACAGAAAGTTTATCAAGCTATAGACAATTTGAAAAATTTATGAATGTTGTAGATGGAACTGTTTATACTTTTGATGGTGGAAAAAATGGATTTGCAGTAGCAAAATGGTCTGCAATAGCAAGAGCTGTAGGTAATGTTGCAAAACTAGGTGGTGCAGTAATTTCTGCTGCTGCTGATATAGGCATCTACGCTTCAGAAATGAAATATCAAGGTAGATCATTTTTAGGTGGTATGGGTGAAGCTATGGGTGGAATTGGAAAAATAAAAAATACTAAACAAAAAAGAGATATAGCAAAAGGATTAGGTTTTTTAGGTGATGGTACAACTTATGATATTTCTGGTAGGTTTCAAGTTGGAGATAATTTAAACAAAGGTTGGACACAAATACAAAGAACATTCTTTAAATATAATTTACTTTCTTGGTGGACTAATACTTTAAAAGAAAATTCAATGTTAGGTATGGCAAATTATTATGCTAATCAAAAAAGTTTAAGTTTTGACCAATTAAATAAACCACTACAAAGTTTTTTTGGATTGTATAATATTGATGCTACTAAATGGGATGTTATTAGAAAAACTGCAATGTCAAAAGCAGATGATGGAACAGAATTTATTAACATATCAGAATTAAGTAATATGTCTGATGCTGATATAAAAAAAATTACAGGCATGAATGATTTAAGTAAAACAGAATTACAAATGGAAAAAGATAAATTTAAATATTCTGTATCTGGAATGTTATTAGACAGATCAATTTATGCAGTAATTGAACCAGATGCTAGAACTAAAGGAACTATGACACAAGGTACATTAGCTGGAACTGGTATGGGAGAAGCTATTAGATTTGTTGGTCAATTTAAAGCATTTCCAATGGCTATAGGAAATAAAGTTTTAGGAAGAGAAATAGCTTTTTTAAGAAAAGGACCAAATCAAGATATAGGAAGAGGTATAAAAGGTTTAGCTTCTATTGTAGTAGTTTCTGCTTTTATGGGTTATATGTCAATGACAGCAAAAGATTTATTAAAAGGCAAAAAACCTCGTGATCCAAATAACATAAAAACTATAATGGCTGCATTTTTGCAAGGTGGTGGATTAGGTATTTATGGAGATGTTTTATTTAAAGAACAAAGAGACGCTGGATCAGTTGCTGCTGGACTTATAGGACCTGCTCCTACAACTGTTATTGATCTTGGTTTAGCTTTAAAATATGCTTTAAGTGGAGAAGGTGGTAAAGCTGGTAAAGCAGCTTATAGAACTGTAAGTAGTAACATACCTTTTTTAAATTTATTTTATATTAAGACAATATTTGACTATATGATAGGGTTTCAAATTATGGAAACAATGAATCCGGGTGTATTAAAAAGAGTAGAAAAAAGAATGAAAAAGGATTATAACCAAGAATATTTATTTACAAAACCATCAAAGAGTAATAAAGGTTTTTAAGACATGACAGTATCAACTACAATTATTAAGAATTTTCACAATGGTAATGGAAGTGCAACTAATTTTGCTTATCAATTTAGAATATTACAAGACACCGATCTTTTAGTTATTATTAGAACAAACTCCACAGGAGCTGAAACAACTAAAACATTATCAACACATTATACAGTAGCCGGTGCAGGAGATGCGTCTGGTGGAAGTATAACATTTACTGCAGGTAATATTCCTGCAAGTGGTGAAACAGTTGTAATCAGACGGAATGTCCCGCAAACTCAAGCAATAGATTATATTGCTAATGATCCATTCCCTGCGGAGACACATGAAGAGGGTCTGGATCGTGGTACTATGGTTGCTCAACAAGTTGCAGAGGAATCAGATAGATCAATAAAATTATCAAGAACAAACACAATGAATTCTACAGAATTTACTGTAGGTGCAACAGACAGAGCCAATAAAATTTTAGCATTTGATTCTTCTGGAGAAATTTCAGTAACACAAGAACTTGGAACTTTTAAAGGTAGTGATGCAACAACGACAACTGCCGCTTATGTACAAAGAGATATAATTAAATCAACAACTGCTGCTCAACTTAACAATGTTTATATTTGTGTAGCTGATAGTGTTGTTGGAGATTTACTTACAGACACAGATCATTTTGAATTATTAGTAGATGCTGTAAGTGCTGCAACAAGTGCTACAGCTGCAGCTAACTCTGCTAGTGCAGCAGCTACTTCAGAAACCAATGCAGCTACAAGTGAAACCAATGCCGCAACAAGTGAAACTAATGCTCAAACTGCACAGACAGGAGCAGAGACAGCAGAAACAAATGCCGAAACTGCAGAGACCAATGCTGCAACAAGTGAAACTAATGCTGCTGCAAGTGAAACTGCCGCTGCAACAAGTGAAACTAATGCTGCAACTTCAGAAAGTAATGCTTCAACATCTGCTTCAACTGCAACTACTCAAGCATCTAATGCTAGTACATCAGCAAGTAATGCTGCAACATCAGAAAGTAACGCATCAACAAGTGCAAGTAATGCAGCAACATCTGAAAGTAACGCAGCAACATCTGAAACAAATGCTGGAACATCAGAGACTAACGCATCTAATTCAGCTAGTGCAGCAGCAACAAGTGCGGCTGAAGCTGCGGCTTCTGCTGATGCTTTTGATGATGTTTATTTAGGTTCTAAATCATCTGATCCAACAACTGATAATGATGGTGATGCTTTAGCTGCTGGAATGTTATACTACAATACTGTATCAAATCTTATGCGTATTTATAGTGGTAGTGCGTGGGAAAACGTAGCTGTAAGTACAGTAGGATTTGCATCAAATGGATTTGCTATTGCAATGGCGATAGCATTATAATATAAGGATAAAATATGGCACAAAACTTTAGAAGATATACAAGCAATGATGTAGGCACAAGTGCTACTGCTATACCTAGTGGTGCAGCATTTGATAGTTATGATACTATTGTTGGTATATCAGTTGCAAATGTTACAGCTTCTGCTGTAGTTGCATCTGTATATATTAATGATGGTGCTAACGACATCTATCTAATTAAAGATGCACCAATACCAAGTGGATCAGCATTACAAGTATTAGATGGTGGTGCTAAATTTGTAGTTCAATCTGGTGATAGAATTTATGTTCAATCAGATACAGCTTCATCATTAGATGTTTGGGTATCAACAGTAGATGCAATTAGTACATAGGAATTAAATGCCATTTATAGGAAACCAACCAGCATTATCTTACACAAGTTTTGCTAAGCAAGAC